>Ga0209212_1000184_pt1 | contig 130166 bp, 93 predicted proteins | sample RifGroC2_FD_183996 | JGI IMG/M metagenome (GOLD analysis project Ga0209212, IMG submission 183996) | Groundwater microbial communities from Rifle, Colorado, USA - Groundwater C2 (SPAdes) (version 2) | ecosystem: Environmental > Aquatic > Deep subsurface > Groundwater | place: Rifle, Colorado... | reverse complement strand
CAAAAGACGGCGGAACCGGGCGATTGTTGAAGCTGTACAGCATCACGGCTATTCACAAAAGGAAGTCGCGGATCATCTCCGGCTACATCACGGCACGATTAGTAGGGTCTTGCTTGTTAATGAGCAAAATCGCAAGAATTGAGACTTGACCCCCAGGCCGTGCTTGTTAATGAGCAAAATCGCAAGAATTGAGACTTGACCCCCAGGCCGTGCAAGAATTGAGACTTGACCCCCAGGCCGTTGGTGCACCCTCTGCAAACTTTAGCGGCAACAAGGCCAGACATCCTGTAACGGAGCTGGCCTTTTTTTCGTCACTGTTATGTATGTAAAGACGGGATGTTCCTGATCGTTCGCGCTAGATGCTCTTCGCCGCCAGCTCGTAGACGTCCCGCGCCAGACCCGGTTCGGCCAGAATCCGGCTGAGCTCCTTTTTCATCAGCTCCTGGCGCGCCGGGTCGAAGCGCCGCCAGCGGCTGAAGGGTGTCAGCATCCGGGCGGCGATTTGCGGGTTGATGCTGTTCAGCCGCAGGATCTGGTCGGCCAGGAACCGGTAGCCGGCACCGCTTGCCTCGTGGAAGCGGACCAGGTTTCCGTTGCTGAAGGCGCCGACCAGCGAGCGGACCCGGTTCGGATTGCGGATGTCGAAGTCCGGGTGATCCAGGAGTTTCATGACCCGGGCCAGGGTGTCGGGAAGCCGGGAGGTCGCCTGCAGGGTGAACCACTTGTCGATGACGCCGCGGTCGTCGCGCCACCTGTCGTAGAAGGCGCCCAGCGCCTCGCTTCGCTCCTGGCAGGCGCAGCCGGCAAGGGTCCCCAGGGCGCCGAGGCTGGCGGTCATGTTGTCGGCGCTCCTGAACTGGGAGATGCTGAGCCCGATCGCCTCACGGCTCTCCGCCGCCGTCAGGTAGGAGAGGCAGAGGTTGTTGAGCCGGCGGCAGCCGGCCAGACCGTCGTCGGGGCGGTAGGGAGCCTTGGGAGCGCACGCCTCGCGCGCCGCCAGGAACCCCTCCCGCAGCCGCTCACCCAGGGCCCTGCGCACAAATTCGCGCGCCTCATGAATCGCCACCGGGTCGATCACCTCCATCTGCTCGGCCAGGTAGCTCTCCGCCGGCAGTGTCAGCGCTTCGGCCAGAAAGTCGCGCTCCTGCTTGTCATCGGCCAAAAGCCTCCCGAATGAGGCGATGAAACCTTCCTCAACCTTGAGCTCCCGTCCCCCCTGGTGGTCCGCCACAAGCCCCATGATCAGCTGCAGCGCCTGGAGCTGTCCCGCTTCCCAGCGCACGTAGGAATCGGAGTCCCGGGTCATCAGCAGGGCCAGCTCCTCGTCGCTGTACGTATAGGCAAGCTTCACCGGCGCCGAGAAGTTGCGCAGCAGCGAGGGCACCGCAGGGGAGGTGATGCCGACGAAGCTGAAGCTCTGCGTCTTCTCCCGCAGTTCCAGCACCCGCGAGGTCCCGGCTCCCTGCGCCTCGCCCTCCAGGCGCAGCGGGAACTCGCGCCCCTGCCGGTCCAGCAGTCCCACGGCAAGCGGTATGTGGAAAGGCTCCTTGTCGGGTTGGCCGGGTGTGGCAGGACAGCTCTGGGTCACCGTCAGGGTGTAGGTGGCGCTGGTCTGGTCGTAGGCGTCGCTCACCGTGAGGAGCGGGGTCCCCGCCTGGTCGTACCAGCGCATGAACTGGGAGAGGTCCCGCTTCCCCGCGTCGGCCATGGCCTGGACGAACTCGTCGACCCGCACCGCCTGGCCGTCGTGCCGGGCGAAGTAGAGGTCCATGCCGGCCCGGAACCCCTCGCGCCCCAGCAGGGTGCGGAGCATCCTGATCACTTCGCCCCCCTTGTGATAGACGGTCATGCTGTAGAAGTTGTTGATCTCGACGTAGGAGTCGGGGCGCACCGGATGGGCCAGCGGACCCGCGTCCTCCGGGAATTGTGCCGATCTGAGGCTTTTGACGTCGGCGATCCTTTTCACCGGGCGCGACTGCATGTCGGCCGAGAACTCCTGGTCGCGGAAGATGGTGAGCCCTTCCTTGAGCGAGAGCTGGAACCAGTCGCGGCAGGTGATCCGGTTGCCGGTCCAGTTGTGGAAGTACTCGTGTCCGATCACCTCCTCGATCGCCTGGTAGTCGTCGTCGGTTGCGGTCTCCGGGCTCGCCAGCACGTAGCGAGAGTTGAAGACGTTGAGTCCCTTGTTCTCCATGGCCCCCATGTTGAAGTCGTCCACCGCGACGATCATGTAGATGTCGAGATCGTACTCGCGTCCGAACTGCTCCTCGTCCCAGCGCATGGCGCGCACCAGCGACCTCACGGCATGGTCGCATTTGCCCTGGTTCTTCTGTTCCACGTAGATCTCGAGTTTCACCTCGCGGCCGCTCATGGTGGTGAAGCGCTCGGAGATATGGACCAGGTCCCCCGCCACCAGGGCGAAGAGGTAGCTGGGCTTTTTGAACGGGTCGTGCCAGGTGGCGAAATGCCGGCCGTCCGGCAGCTCGCCGCGGGCCGTCGGGTTGCCGTTGGCAAGAAGCACCGGAGAGTTCGCCCGGTCGGCCCGAAGCGTCACCGTGTAGACCGCCATCACGTCGGGGCGGTCGGTAAAATAGGTGATGCGCCGGAATCCCTCGGCCTCGCACTGGGTGCAGAGCATCGGTCCCGAGGCGTAGAGCCCGGAGAGCTCCGTGTTCTTTTTGGGGCTGATCCGTGTCGTGACCTCGAGGAGGAACGCCTCCGGCACGTCGGAGATGGTGAGCCGTCCCTCCAGGATCTGGTAGCGTTCCGGGGAAAGCTCCGCGTCGTCCAGCTTGAGCGATACCAGGGTAAGCTCCTCGCCGTCCAGCACCAGCGGCCTCGCTGCGCCGCTTCTGTCGTGGTTGGAGCGGACCGCGAGGCGCGAGACCACCTGAGTCAGTTCCGGATCGAGGTCGAAGCTCAGGTCGACGCTTTCGATCAGGTAATCCGGCGGCGTATAGTCTTTCTGATGGATGGTCGGGTGCTGGTCTTGTGGCATGGGCTTTCCTCGCAAAGGTTCCGGAATGGATGTCAACTCCCCCCTTTGACAAAGGGGGGCGGGGGGGTACCCGGGGTGCCATGCGTATGCGGATGGCGACTGAGTAGAAAACCCCTACATCCCCCTTTATTAAAGGGGGACTTTTGGCATGGTGCTATTACGACAAAGAAGTATTGTACCGGCATAGCATAGTGATTTCAATGCTTGTGGGCTCCCGGCTCGGTAAATAGTCTCACAACAGTTCTCAGAGACAGTCACGGCAGCAAAAGCCCTGGCGTCACGTGCGTACCGAGACAATAAAAAAGCCGGCTACCCTGAACGTTTTTCGCGTACCAGGGGAAGCTCTAAGATGCGACGGGGAGCAAGCTGTGGAAGCTGGGGGTGCATATGGGGCGCCATAATGCGGGGCAGGATCTGACCGAGGCGCTGAAACTCGCGCCGCACGGCTCGGAAAAGGTGGCGGCGCTCCCAGAGGCGGGGGCGCTGGTGGCGGCTGCCGCACGGAAGGCGCCGCTGCATGAGAGGGTATTCTTCTTCATGGCCTACATGAACCTGACCATGGTCTTTCTGATCGTGCTGATACTCGCGATGTGGCGCTGGGCCTAGGGGGAAATCCGGATCAAAAGCTTGCACACGGATTCGGACGGAAACATGCGGATAAAGGCAGGTTAGGCAAAAGCTTTTTGGGGTAACCAAAGGCTTTGCTTGATCTGCCTTTATCCGTTCAATCCGTCCAATCCGTGTCCGGGTTTGACTCGGGTTCTCGGTTCAGGCGTCCCCGCCGTTGCACTGGGCGATGATGGCGGCGATTTCTTCCTCGGATACCTCGGTGTCGATCCGAATGGCGCCCCCTGCGTCCCTCCTCAGCTGCGAGATGCCGGGATAGCTCTTCTCCAGGTATCTAAGCTCCAGGGACTGGTGCCGGACCGTACGCAACAGACGCCGGTTTTCCTGTTCCAGATCGTACTTCTCCAGGGCGCTGCGGATGGCGAGCTTCAACTCGGTGTCGTTCCACGGCTTGGTGAAGAAGCGGTAGATCTCGCCGCTGTTCACCGCGCGCATGGTAGCCTCCACGCTGGCATGCCCGGTCAGCATGATCCTGACCGTCTCGGGGTGGAGCTCTTTCACCCGGGCCAGAAACTCCGCGCCATCCATCCCCGGCATCCTCTCGTCCGAGATCACCACCTTGAACGGGTGCACCGCCATGAGCTGCAGCGCCTCTTTCCCGCCGGAAGCTCCCGTTATGCCGTAGGGTTCCTCGTCCAGTCCCCGCATCAGGGCCGAGATGACATGCGGCTCGTCATCGACGATAAGTATGGTGTTGTTGTCTGGCATAGCGTACCTCGATGAAAAGGTTGAGTGTTGAGTGTTGAGTGTTGAGTGTTGAGTGTTGAGTGTTGAGTGTTGAGTGTTGAGTGTTGAACTCGGTGCTGAATCGTTCAGTTGTTGCGACGATTGGTAAGTCGAGTGGATGGGAGTTGGTTAAATCCCCCCCGACCCCCCTTTTTCAAAGGGGGGAGGAATTGGCCAGCCCCTACCCCCTGCCTTTACCTTTGCACCTTTACCTTTACCTTTACCTTTACCTTTACCTTTACCTGCCTTTCCACCTGCCTTTCCACCTGCCTTTACTCCTTGGCGGTGCCGCAGTGGGGACAGTTCAGCCATCCCTCCTCAAGCGAAACCCGGCACACCTTGCAGAAGTTGCGGCGGAAGGTGCCGCAGAAGGGACAGAAGAGAAACTTGGCGTCCACGAGCCTCTGGCAGCAGTCGCAGCGCCTCTGGTAGACGAGCTGCGGTCCCATGACCCGCAGCAGCTCCTCCAGCGTGGTCATCCCACGACGCACCTTTTCCAGGCCGTCCTCGATCAGGGTGCGCATGCCGCCGGCCCGCGCCATCTCCAGAAGTTCCGTCTCCTTGTATGAGGTGCTGATGAACTGCCGGAAATCCTCGTTCATGGCGAAGAGCTCGTAGATCCCGGTGCGCCCCCGGTAGCCGGTCTTGTTGCACTGCTCGCACCCCTTGCCGCTGCTCACGGTGGCGCCCAGAAAGCCGGGGGGAACCCGCAGCAGTTCCAGTAACTCCGGGTCCGGCGGGATCTGTACCGCGCAGGCCGGGCAGATGGTGCGCACCAGCCGCTGGGCGAAGAGCCCCTCCAGCGCGGAGGCGATGATGTACGGCTTGATCCCCATGTCGATCAGCCTGGTGATGGAGGCGACCGAGCTGTTGGTGTGCAGGGTGGAGAGGACCATGTGGCCGGTGAGCGCCGCCTTGAAGGCGACGTCGGCGGTCTCGTGATCGCGGATCTCGCCGACCAGGATCACGTCCGGGTCCTGGCGCAGGGTGGCGCGCAGCACGCTGGCGAAGGAGAGCCCGATCTTATCCCGCACCGCGACCTGGTTCGCCTCCTCCAGGAAATACTCCACCGGCTCCTCGATGGTCTCGAAGTTCTTGCTGCTCTCCATCATGGCGGCCAGGATCGAGTAGAGCATGGTGGTCTTGCCGCTGCCGGTCGGTCCCGTGGTGATGATCACCCCCTGCGGTTTCTTCACCATGGTGCAGATCTTCTTGAGGTCGTCCGGCAGCACCCCCAGCTCGCGCAGCTCCTTGATGGCCGCGCTCTTGTCCAGGATGCGCAGCACCACCTTCTCGCCGTTCATGGTGGGAAGCGAGGAGACCCGCATGTCGACGATGCGGGTCCCCGCCTTGACGGTGATCCTGCCGTCCTGGGGCTTGCGCCGCTCGGAGATGTCCATCTTGGAGAGGATCTTGATGCGCGAGACGATGGCCGCGTGCAGGTCGGCGGGGATCTTTATCTTGTTGTGCAAAAGGCCGTCGATGCGAAAGCGCACCAGGGTGTACTTGGTCTTCCCCTCGATATGGATGTCGCTCGCCCTGAAGCGGATCGCCTCGGAGATCACGGCGTTCACGATCCTGATCACCGGCGGCACCTCGGAGGAGCCGATCAGCTCCGAGATGCTCACGTCCCGGTCCTCATCGTCGATGATGATGTCGATCTCGTCGATCGGCTCCAGATCCGCGGCCGACTGCGCCTCCTCCACCCCCTGCTCGGCGTAGACCCGCTGCAGGAGCGCAACGATCTCGGAGCTCGCGGCAAGCAGCGGCGTCACCACGAGCCCGGTCATCATGGAGATGTTGTCCACCTTGTAGATGTCGGAGGGGTCCGCCATCGCTATGGTGAGCTGGCGCCCGGTCAGCTTGATCGCCACGATCCTGTTGCGCTCGCAGAGGTCGCGCGGCAGGAAGCGGACCGCCTGTGGGGAGATCCCGGGGGCGCGCAGGTCGGCGAACTCGATCTTGAGCGAGGCCTGCAGCGTCTTGATCACCTGCCCCTCGCTGACCAGCCCGAGCCTTCCCAGGGTGTCGCTCAGAAACTCGTCCCGATGCCTCTCGCCGGCCACCCGGGTCAGGCTCTCCTGGGTGACGAGCCCCGCCTTCTGCAGGATGCTCCCGATCATGCCCCGGTTCTCGTCGAAGAGGTTCGCGTAGTTCTTGATGCGCTGCTGCTGGGAGCGGGTCAGCTCCTTGAGATTGCGGTTTTCCTGCATCAGGACGTACTGCTGCAGGGCGAGGCTCACGGTGAGCCTGAGGTCGTCGTCGTTCCACGGCTTGGTGATGAACTTGTAGACCGCCCCCTCCTTCACCGCCCCCATCACGGAGTTGATGTCGGCGTGCCCGGTCAGCATGATCCTGATGGTCTGCGGCCAGCGCTCCTTGACCGTCTTGAGGAACTCGGCCCCGGTCATCCCCGGCATCCGATGGTCGGAGACCACCAGGTTCACCTGCTCCGCCTCCATGAGGGAGAGCGCCTCGGCGCCGCTTGCCGCGGTGAACAGGCGGTAGTTCTCCTCCATGAAGATGCGGCGCATGGCGGAGAGCACCCCCGCCTCGTCGTCCACGAAGAGCACGCCGAAACTCACCGGGGTCTCCCCCTTCTGCTCGGCAGCTCCCGGGATCACGAGCTGCGGCGCGCCGCGCTCCTCCGGTTTCACGACTGCCTTGAAAAGTTCGGAATACTTGGACATCGGGTCAATCCTTTCCGGTCGGGATGGTGATGATGAAGTCGGCGCCGCCACCCGGCGCGTCGGCCACAGTCACGGTCCCACCCAGGTTCAGCACCGCCTCGTAAACCACGGCAAGCCCCATGCCGGTCCCGGAGCCCACGGGCTGCGTGGTGAAGAACGGCTCGAAGATCTGGCCCCGCAGCGCCGCCGGGACCCCGGGGCCGTTGTCCGCGATGCTGATCCTGATGCGCTCCCCGTCGAAGAGGCTCGCCAGGGTGATCCGGACCCCGTCGCCCGCGTGGGTCAGGGCGTTTTGCAGCAGGTTCAGGAAGATCTGCCCCGGCAGCTGCGGGTTGCAGGTGACCCGCGGCAGCGGCTGCAGCTCCCGGACCATCTCGGCCCGGCCCGCCAGGGCATGGGAGAGCACCCCCAGGGTGCGCTCCAGCTCCTCGTTCAGGTCGACCGGCATCTCCTGCGCATCGTCCACGTGGGAGAACCCCTTCAGGTCGGCGACGATACGGGTCACCCTCTCGGCGCCCGTCAGGCTCTGGGAGAGGAGGTCTGCCACGTCCGCCATCACCTGCGGCAGTTTCAGCTCGCGCCATTTGCGCTCTCCCTCGGCGCTCACCGTCTCCATCGGGAGGTCGAGCTTCAGGTGGTCCCGGTAGAACTGGAGCATGGCGCAGAAGCGGGAGACGTACTTTTGCAGGGTATGCAGGTTCGAGGTGATGAAGCCGAGCGGGTTGTTGATCTCGTGCGCCACCCCCGCCGCCAGCTGTCCTATGGCCGCCATCTTCTCCTGCTGCAGGATGTGGGTGTGGGCGCGTTTCAGTTCCGCGCTCCGCTCCTTGACCCGCGTCTCCAGGTTCTCGGCGAGCTCACGGTAGCGCGCCTCGCTCAGGGAGAGGTCCGCGTTGATCTTCAACAGCGCCTGGTGCGAGCTGTTCACCACGGAGGTGTGGATCTCGGTGGTGAGCACACGCTTCAGGTTGTTCCTGATCACGGTGTCCAGGGCGACCCTCAGGAGCTCGGCGCACGCCTGGAGCCGCTCGCGGCCGCAACCCTCCCCGGAGATGCGCAGCCTTGCCACCGGCTCCCCCTCCAGCAAGACCGGGAGCTCCGCCAGGAGCTCGCCCCTCCCCCCCGGGGCGGACGCCCCCCAGAGCTCCTCCCCCTCCTGGTCCAGAAGGCGCGCCGAGCCGGCACCCGCGGCCAGCACCCCGTTTAAAAGCGGCAGCACGTCGCTGTCCAGGAGGAGCTCGCGCAGGCTCTTCTCCTCCCCCACGACAAAGATCAGGCCGTCGCTTCCGGTCATGGCTCCCCCTCCCCGGTCTCGTCGCGCACGCAGGTAAGCTGCCCCACGAACTCCTCGCAGGAGAGCCCGTGCGTCGCGGCCAGCCCGTAGCGGGCGTCCACCCGGTGGTACACGAGCCCCGCCAGCGCGCCGAAGGTCTCGGTGACCCCGCTCCCCCGGAGCGCGCTCGCCATCAGCACCGGGATGCCGGTCGGCTCCCAGGTGTTCCTGATCTCCCGCTCGCAGATCGCCTCGGGGAGGTCGCGCTTGTTGAACTGGATCACGAGCGGCAAGGTGTCGATGTCCAGCCCCACCAGGGACATGTTTCGCTCCAGGTTGTCGAAGCTCGCGAAGTTGCTCTGCGCCTCGGCGGGGTTGGAGTCGGCGATGAAGGCGATGCCGTCGGCCCGCTGCAGCACCGCCTTCCTGGTGGCGTCGTGGCAGACCTGGCCCGGTACCGTGTACGCCTTCACCTTGATCCTGAGTCCGCTCGGCGCGGTCAGGAAGAAGGGGAGCAGGTCGAAATAGATGGTCCGGTCGCCGCTGGTATCGAGCACCATCAGCTCGCCGCGCCCCTGCCGGGTCAGCTTTTCGTGGAGCTGCAACAGGTTGGTGGTCTTCCCCGAGAGGGCCGGGCCGTAATAGACCAGCTTCAGCACCATGCGCCTCTCCTTCTCGTTGTACTCGATCATGGCGCCTCCTGCGCCGGAGCGGGGAGCGCGCTCTGCTCCATGCTGACATAGATGCCGCCGGACGGGGGGTCGATGTCGTAGTAGCGCGTCACGGCGACGATGCTGCTCGCGTCCAGCACGGTCCCCTCGGTGAGCAGCAGCAGCCCGGTGCCGCTGTAGATGTTGCGGGTGATGCGCATCCCTTCCTTGAGCTGCCTCGGCTTGAGTTCCAGCTCGGCCACCGCGCTCTTCGGGTCGAGCAGGGAAGGGGTCTCGGAGGCGACCGGCCTCCAGCTCACGTAGACGCCCCCCTGGGGGGGGTCTATGTTGTAGTGGCGCACCACCGTCATGATCTTGGCCGCGTCGAGCACCGTCCCCTTGGTCCAAAGGAGCAGTCCGCTGCCGCTGTAGAGGTTGCGGGTGATGGTCATCCCCTCCAGGAGCTGCTTGGGGCGCAGCTCCTTCTCGGCGGCCTCGGCGCGCCGGGACCTGGCCGGGATGTAAAGGGCGCGAATGTGCGGCTCCAGCACGGCATAGAGCGCCGGGTCGAGCTTGGTTCCCAGCTCCCTGGCCGCCTTGGCAAGGACCGCGGTTACGGCGACCTCTCCACGCTGCTCCTCCAGTTCGCGATCGACGTAATCGGCGAAGGCGATGATCCTGGCGCCGAGCGGGATCGCCTGCCCCGAGATCCGGTCCGGAAAACCGCGGCCGTCGTACTGCTCGTGGTGGTGGCGGATCAAAAGCCCCGCCTCGCGCAGTTCCTGGACCGCGTCAACCGCGGTCTGCCCCCGCACCGCATGCTGCAGGAAGATGTCGAGCTCCTCCCTCGGCATCCCCTCCATCCGCTTGTCCAGGATCTCTGAGGCGATCCCGATCACCCCGACATCGTGGAGCAGCGCCGCGGTCCGCACCGTTTCGATCTGTTGCGCCCCGAGCCCCAGGGCTCTGGCGCCCTGCACCGCGAGCTCGGTGACGTTCCTGGTGTGTTCCTGCAGCCGGCTCGAGTGCAGCTCGATCAGCCTGGAGAAGGCGAGGATGGTGTGGCGGAAGGAGTCGCCGATCAGGCGGTTTCTCTCCTGGAGCTCCTGGTTCTGGCGCCGGATGGTGCTGGTCTGCTCCAGCACGCGCCCCTTGAGCCCGGCGTTCCACTCGGCGAGCTCGCGGTTTTGCTCCTCGACCCGCGCGGTGAGGCTCCGGTTTTCCTGCACCAGCCGGTACTGCTCCACCCCCTCCACGATGGTGCGGCGCAGCACGTTGTCGTCCCACGGCTTGGTCAGGTAGCGCGAGGTCCCCCCCTTGTTGATGGCGTCCATGGTGGCGGCCATGTCGGCATATCCGGTCAGCACCATGCGCACCGCGTCCGGCGCGATCTCCCGCGCCTTTTGCAGAAACTCGGCCCCCGACATCCCCGGCATGCGCTGGTCCGAGAGGATCAGGGCCACGTCCGGGTGCTTCCCCAGGGCCTCCAACCCCTGGGCGCCGGAGGTGGCGCTCATCACGTCCAGATCGAGCTCCTCCTCCAGGAGCAGTCTGGTGATGGAGCGCACGATGTTCTCCTCGTCGTCGACCAGGAGGACCTTGTAGGGTGTGCGGCTTGTCTGAGCGGTCATGCTGTTTCTCCTTCGTCAAGCGCCTGCCTGTTCTGCTGCTATGCCGCCGATCTCATGATGGTGAGGATGATCCCCGCCTGCCCCTTCTCGTCCAGGGTGCTCCCCTTGATCTGCAGCCTGCTGCCGTTCAGCGTCACGGGCTGGCAGCTGCAGGTGCACCCCGAGATCGACCCGGCCAGGGTGCAGATCTCGGGCGGCAGCGCCTCCCCCATGCTCCTTCCCACGACCTCGTCGGCGCTTACCCCCAGCATCAGCGCGGCCTCCCGGTTGATCTGCAGCACCTCTCCCTGGCAGCTCAGGCCGAGCACCCCCACCGGCAGGTGGTTCAGCACGTTTCTGGCGTGGACCAGGGCGCGGTTATGCAGCATCAGCTCCGAGGTCCGCTCACCCACCAGCCGCTCCAGGTTCGCGTTCAGCTCCCTCAGCTCCTCGTTTCTCAGGTGCAGCTCCCGGGTCAGCTGCAGGTTGCGGCGGCGGCTTTCGAAGTGCTCCAGCGCCTTGGCGACGGTCACCCTCAGCTCGTCGTCGTTCCACGGCTTGGGGATGAACTTGTAGATCTTCCCCTGGTTGATCGCCGCCACCACCGCCGCGGTATCCGCGTAGCCGGAGAGGACGATCCTGATGGTCTCCGGGTGGCGGCTGAAGACCTCCTTGAGAAAGTCGACCCCGTTCATCCCGGGCATCCGGTAGTCCGAGATCACCACCTGCACCTGTGCCGCCTCGTTCAAAAGCTCCAGCCCCTCTTCCCCGGAGGCGGCGGTCAGGATCTCGTAGTCGTCGTCCAGAAAGATCCGCTCCAGCGAGCGGAGCACGTTGCGCTCGTCGTCCACGCAAAGAATCCGGGTCTGATCGCTCACGGCTGTACCCCCTCGATCGGCAGGATGATGGTGAAGGTGGTCCCCATGCCGACCTCGCTCTCCACCTCGATGTTGCCGCCATGCTTCTTGATGATGTCGTAGCTTATGGAGAGGCCGAGACCGGTCCCCTTGCCGACCTCCTTGGTGGTGAAGAACGGCTCGAAGATCCGGTTGCGGTTCGCCTCCGGAATGCCGCAGCCGGTGTCGTGGATCGCCACGGTGACCTGGTCGTTGTCGCGCCGGGTCCTGATGGTGACCTCCCCCTGCTTCTCGATGGCATGGGCCGCGTTGACCAGCAGGTTGAGGAAGACCTGGTTCAGCTGCTGGGGGAGGCACTTCACCTGGGGGAGCTCGCCGTAGTCGCGCTTGAGCGTGGTCTTGTACTTGAGCTCGTTCCAGGCGATGGTGACGGTGCTCTCCAGGCATTCGTTCAGGTCGACGTAGCTGGCCCGCCCCTCGTCCGCCCTGGAGAAGCTCTTCAGGTTCTGGACGATGGTGCGCACCCGCTCGGCGCCGTCCTGCGATTCGGCCAGAAGGCTCCGGCAGTCGTCCAGGATGTAGTCGACCTTGGCCCTGCGCCTCGCCTCGGCGATCTCCTCCCGGAGCTTCTCCGGGGCGTGCTCCTCGATTCCCGCCGACTGCAGCTCCAGGAACCCGGTGAGCCTCTCCAGGTATTTCCCCATGGTGCCGAGGTTGCTGGAGATGAATCCCATCGGGTTGTTGATCTCATGGGCGACCCCGGCGGCGAGCTGGCCGATCGAGGCCATCTTCTCCTGCTGCAAAAGCTGGGAATGGGTCGCCTTGAGCTCCTCGTAGGCCTGGGTCAGCTGCTCCGAGACCTGCTTTATCTGGGTCAGGTCGTGCAGGGTGATCACCTCGCCGCGCCCGTCGTCGTAGGGATAGGTCTTGACCGTGAGCCAGCGCTGGCTGGGGGGGTGGAACAGCTCGCCGGACAACCCTTGCAGGCTGTCCAGGTCGAGGCCGGCGCGCTTCAGCAGCTGGTACCAGTCGGTGGAGATCATCTGCGGGTAGCTGCAACCGGCGAACTTCATGAAGGCGCGGTTGCAGCGTTTGATCCTGCGCTCGTTGTCCACCATGGCGACCATGTCGTCGATGCAGTCCATGGTCTGCTCCCACTCCCGTTTCCCCTGCTCCACCTGGCGGAACAGGTCGGTCAGCTGCTCGTGCTTCAGGACCAGCTCGGCCTGCTTCTTTTGCAGCTGGCGTTCCGCGTGCTTGCGGGAGGTGATCTCCTCCTTCACCGCGAGATAATTGCTGATGGCGCCGTTGTAGTCGGTGATCGGGGAGATGATGGCGCTCTCCCAGAAGAGGGTGCCGTCCTTGCGCCGGTTGTGGAATTCGCCGTGCCACTCGCGGCCGGAGCCGATCGCCTCCCAGAGCTCCGCGTAGAGCTGGGGCTGATGCGCCCCGGACTTGAGCAGGTTGGCGCTCTTGCCGATCACCTCGGAGAGGTCGTAGCCGCTGGTCTCGCAGAACTTGTTGTTCACGTAGAGCATGTTCCCTGCCGGGTCGGTGATCACGATGGAGCTCGCCGTCTGTTCCACCGCCTGGGCCAGCAGGCGCAGCGACTCCTCGGCGCGGGTGCGCGCGGTGATGTCGTAGAGGGTCTCGACCACGGCGACCACCCTGCCGTCGCTTTGCACCGGCGCGGCATCCAGCAGGAGGTGGCGCTCCTTGCCGTTCAGGTTCTGGAACCACCCCTCGGCCCGGATGATCCCCTGCAGTACCAGGTCCTTTTCGAATTCGTTGTAGTAATCCCCGATCTCGTCGGTGCGCTGGTCCAGGACCAGGTCGCTCAGCGTCGGGCGCTGCTCGCCATAGAAGGGGCGCCACTGGTGGTCGGTGCCGAGCACCTCGCACGCCTCGATGCCGGTCAGCTGGACCATGGCGCGATTCCAGATGATGACCCGGTGCCCGGCGTCGATGGCGAAGAGCGGGGTCGAGGTGCTGGCCAGCAGGTTTTCGGCGAACTGGCGCTGCTCGTCGAGCTTTCTCTCCAGTTCCCGGCGCTGGGAGATGTCGCGGAAACTGCCGCGGATGCCGAGACAGGCGCCGTCGGCTCCGGTCACCTCGTGACAGGTGTAGTTGAACCAGCGCTCCTCACCCCCCTTGGTGACCAGGCGCAGGTCGATCGGGGTGCCGCTCGGTTCGCGCTTGCCGCATCTTACCCGCATGCTCCAGGCCTCGCTGTCCTCGGGGTGGATGATGCCTTCCAGAAGCTGCGGCGACGCTTGGAACTCCCGGTCCGTGTAGCCGGTCAGGGCCAGGCAGTTGGCCGAGATGTAGCGGATCGAGTCGTCGGAGTTTTGCAGCAGGGCGAGTTCCGAGGTGAAATCGGCGATGACGCGGTAAAGTTCCTGGTTCTCCCGGAGCAGCTCCTGCTTGCGCTCCATTTGTCCGACCATGTCGTTCACCGCGAGCGCCAGCGCCTCCACCTCGTCCCCGGTTTTCAGCGTCATCAGCCGCTCCGCCCCGACCTTGGCGGGGAGGTCGCGCACGTGCCCGGTCAGCTCGACCAGGGGAGCCGTGATGCGCCGGATCAGGACGCGCAGCGCCAGAAGGGTCAGCCCGAGGGTGACGGCCAGGGCAGCCGCAAAGGAGAAGCGGGCATGGTCGAGCGGTGCGTACGCCTCCGAGACCGGGTACTGACTCACGATGAACCATGCCGCATGCTTGAGCCGACGGGCCGCGGTGATCTCCACCCCCCCGGTATCGTTGAAACCCTCCAGCGGCTGGGCCGGGTTTTCCCGCATCGCGTGGTCCAGCCCCGTGGAGTTCCCCGGCGGGAGCCGCTCCATGATGCGGCGCCGGTCCGAATGCATGATGATGGTGCGGTTTCTTTCGATCATGAAGATGGTGCCGTTTTTGCCGACGGTGAGTTGACCGAAGTCGGTCATGCTGTCGTCTTTGAGCAGGTCGTTGTGCCCGGCCAGCAGTCCGGCGACGCTCCCGTCGCGACGCAGGATAGGGACGCAGAAGGTGATGGTCGGGCGCCCGGGGGCGGGGCCCGAGAGGTAGGGGGCCGAGATGTAAGGCTTCCCGGTGTCGATCCCCATGGCTACATAGTCACGCCCCTGGAGCCGTACCCCCTTGCGCTGCGGGAGCGCCGGGCTTTCCGCAACGATGCGGGCCTCGGCATCGAGGATCTGGAAACCGCCGTCGAAGAAGGTCCTGGCGGAGAGCTCCTTGTCGAGCCTGCTCTGCAGCCCTGCCGGGTCAGCCAGCTGCTCCGGGTCGATTTTGCCCGCGATCAGGGCCAGCATCTGTTGTGAGTGCAGGATGTCGTCATCGATATGCCGCGCCGCCGTCTCGACGATCGCCTCGTTCTGCCGGGAGAGCGCTTCCTTGAAGGTGTGGGCGAGATAATGGTAGCCGGCCAGGGTCAGGATCGCCATCAGGGAGGCGACCAGCAGGAAGACGGTCCAGGCCATTTTGGTCTTGATGCTCATGGTAAATTCTCCACGCCGCAGTTAGGTTTCCAGGATCGGTTGAGGCTGCGGCGCTCATTAGCAGGCGACATCTGCCCTTCCGTTGCCCGACGCGGTGCTCGTACTTGCATTGAGTATCGGAAAAAAGCGCGATAGCTTGAGGGGTTATTGTGCGGTAAGTTATCAGGATCGTTATATTAAAGCTATTTAATCCTGCCGTCGGAATACAGCACAACGACGTCATCCTCCCCCCATCCCCCTCCCTGCCTCCCCCTTGAAAGGGGAGGAGCCTTGAAATCCCCACCCCTTGAAGGGTGAGGAGCCTTGAAATCCCCACCCCTTGAAGGGTGAGGAGCCTTGAAATCCCCACCCCTTGAAGGGGAGGAGCCTTAAAATCCCCACCCCTTGAAGGGGGAGGAGCCTTGAAATCCCCTCCCCTTCAAGGGGAGGGTTAGGGTGGGGATGGGGATAAGGTGGGGAGGGCGAGGGGATAGCTGGCAGACGCTGCAGCCCGGTGGGGACTGCCGGGGAGCCGAGACCGGCTGGTCAGGAGTCGGGAGAAGTGCTGCCGGGATCAGGGGAGGGGGAGGCTGGGGGTGGAATCATCGGCCTGCGGCACCGGCAGGCGCGGGATCTCCACCTTGACGCAGGTGCCCGCGAGGTCGCTCGATATGGCGATGCGCCCGCCGTGGCCGGAGATGAACCGCTCCGCGATGGTGAGGCCGAGCCCTACGTGGCTGTCGGGTGTCTTGGTGGTGAAAAAGGGGTCGAACAGGGAGTGGAGGTGCTGCTCGGAGATCCCCGCGCCGCTGTCCGAGATGACGATTTCGGCCAGTTCCGGCCTGCAGGACACGGAGACGCTGATGCTGCCGGGGTGCTCCCCCAGCGCCTCGCAGGCATTTTTCAGCAGCGCTATCAGTGCGGTGTTGAGCAGCGTCAGCGACCCCTGGATGGCGATGCCGTGCTCCGGCTGGCTCCAGGCGACCTTGGTGCCTGGCGGCGCCAGCACGACCAGCATGTCAACCAGCGGCTGCAGCAGGAGAACCAGGTCCAGTTCGGTCATGGCGTGGTTGCTAAGCCCCAGTTCCAGCTGGGCCAGCTGCTGGACGATGAGCGCGATCCTCTGCCCGCCGTCCCTGGTCTCCTGGAGCAGGTCGGGGAGATCCTTGCGGATCTGCCGTATCCGGTGCGTCCTTTGCAGGTCGTCGATGGCCGTCTCGCGTTCCGGCTCCAGCACGCGCAGTTCGCGCGCCAGGTCGTCCGCATAGCGCAACAGCGCGCCGGTATAGCGATCCAGCGTGGAGAGGTTGCTCATGAGGAAGCCGAGCGGGTTGTTGATGTGGTGCGCGGCGCCGGCGGCGAGCCGTGCGACGGCAGTGATCTTCTCCTGCTCGACGAGCTTCCCCTGGGTGCGCTGCAGCCGTGACAGGGCCTCCTCGGTTTCCTGCCGTGCCTTGGCCAGGGCGCGCTTGTGGCGGGTGTTGCGCACCGCCGCCCGGATCCGGGCCAGCAGGTCGACCTCCCGGAACGGCTTGATGACGTAGTCGTCGGCCCCCAGGTCGAGCCCGGCGGCGATCTGCTCCAGGCTCGACTGGGTGGTGAACAGGATGATGGAGAAGAGGCGCGGCTTGAGTCCGATGGCCTGGAGCACCTCCACGCCGGACATGCCGGGCATCTCCACGTCGAGGAGCACGACTTCGGGAGGAGGGGGGGCCTCTATCCGGGCCAGGCAGGCGCTGCCGTTTTCCACTTCCTCGACCCCGTAGCCTGCCCCGGCCAGCAGCTCCGAGACATAGCTGCGGATCGATGTGCTGTCGTCGGCGATAAGTACCGATGCTCTTCTTGTCAGTTCGGTCATAGCTTCAATCCGTCGCAGAGATGCGGAGTTACAGTCGCCAGGGGCTGTCGGCGCGCGGGGCCCGCGACGGTGTCGGTGGTCCCCTTGCCCGGGAGATGATGCCTCGGTTATCTATCGGCTGGTTGCTGCCGCTACTGAAGTTTTTTCGGGAGGCCATAGCCACGGAGCACTGCACGGATTTACGGATGACATCGGGCGCGGGAAATTGTACTATCGTCAGCCACGCCTGGCAGCGGGCCGCGCCCGGCGCGTGAGAATAAACGGAGGCAAACGCCATGTCGATGGAGAAGCAGAATTTGCGTCTGGAGGGGATCTACACCCAGCGCCAGCAGGAGTTTTACATGCAGCGCATCAAGCTGCCGGCCGGGATCATCTGCGCCGAGCAGGCGCTCAAGGTGGCGGAGATCGCGCAGGAATCGGCCCGGGGGCTCGTTCATCTCACCACGAGGGGGAGCATCGAGCTGCACTGGCTGACGCAGGCGCGCCTGGTCCAGGTGGCGGCGCAACTTGCCTCGGTCGGGCTGGTAAGCCGCGGCGCCTGCGGCGGCGCCGTGCGCGGCGTGGTCTGCGGCAGCCTGGGGAGTGCCGGGGCCCCGGCACTGGAGGCCCTGGCGCGCAGGATCCACCGCCACTTCACCGGCAACCCGCGCTTTGAAGCCCTTCCCAAGAAGTTCAAGATCGGCATCGAGGCCGACAGCTCCAGCCGGCGCCACCTGATCCAGGACGTGGGGCTGGTCCCGGCCCCCTCCCGGGACGGTCGGCCGCGCTTCGACGTCTGGGTCGCCGGAGGGCTGGGGCGCGAGCCGAACCCCGGCTTCCTGCTGGCGCAGGGTGTCCTGGAGGATGGCCTGCTGCCGCTCATCGAGGCGATCCTGCGCCTGTACCACGCCAACACCCCGGCGGGCAAGCGCATGAAGCACCTGGTGCGGGAGATCGGCCAGGAGCAATTCCGCCGGAGGGTGTTTGCCGACCCCGCTGTCCTTGAGGAACTGCCGACCGTCCCGGCCCTGGCTGCAAGCCTGGTCCCGGTTCCGGAATCAGGGTTGCATCGCCTGGAGGCGCATCTCTTCGCCGGCGAGCTGACCAGCGGCGCCCTGGAGTCTCTGGCCGCCATCGCGAAGCGCCACTGCGGCGGCATCCTGATGGTTACCGGGGACCAGAACGTGGCCCTGCACGTCGAAAAGGGGGGGGATCCGGCCGAGGTGCTGCATGCGCTGCGCGAGGCGGGCCTTGCCGCGGAGACCCCCCGAGAGCGGGTAAGCTTCAGGGTCTGCCCGGGAAACCATGAATGCATCATGGGGATTGCCCCCACCCGCGACATCGCCGCTGCCGTGCTGCAGCGGATGGGAGCCGCGGCGCAACAGCTCACCTGGGCCATTTCCGGCTGCTCCAACTCCTGCGCCCAGCCGCAACTGACGCAAGTGGGGATCATCGCGTCGCGCATGGTAAGCGACGCCGGCGGCCGCACGCCGCGCTTCGATCTGTACCGTGCCGGCGCCGGTCCCTTTGCCGACCTGGTGCAGCAGGGGCTCACCCTGGATGCCCTGCTGGAGGCGGTAAGCCTGCTGGACGCGTGAAAGGTGAAAGGTGAAAGGTGAAAGGTGAAAGGTGAAAGGTGAAAGGTGAAAGGTGAAAGGTGAAAGGTGAAAGGTGAAAGGTGAAAGGTGAAAGGTGAAAGGTGAAAGCAGGCCCCCCCCTTGATGCCCTTGATGGGAGGGGGTGGGGGGCACTGCCATTAAGTTAAGCGGTGATTCCGTGAATCATGTAGGGTGGGCCGTGCCCACCATCAGGATGCGGTTGTGGTGGGCACGGCCCACCCTACCTCTCATTCCCTTAACTTAATGGCAGTGGGGGTGGGGGGGGAGGGTGAGTCGTCCAACAACGATCTTACCTTGCCGAGGAGGTCGCTGACTCCGATCGGCTTGGTGACGAAGCAGCGGGGATCCTCACCGATCAATTTTGCGGTCACCATGTCCGTGGTATAACCACTCATGAACAGCGCCTTTACGCCGGGCGAGAGTTCCGACATTACCTGGTACACCTCCCACCCGTTCATCTTCGGCAGGATCATGTCCAGGATCACCAGTTGCACCTCGCGGTGCACCTCCTGGAATTTCTGCACCGCATCGGCACCGTCTACTGCCTTGATAACCGTGTAGCCGAAACCCTCCAGCAGTTCCGCCACCATCTCGCGTAGCACTTCGTCATCCTCTACCAGGAGTATCGATTCGCCCCCGCCTGCCAGATCCTGGTGCGCCGTTTCGATCGCCTCGTGGACCGGGCCGTCGGCCAGCGGCAGGTAAATGCGGAACACGGTCCCGTGCCCCGGCTCGCTGTAACAGTTGATAAAGCCGTTATGCTGTTTGACTATGCCGTACACCATGGCAAGCCCGAGCCCGGTCCCCTTGCCAACCTCCTTGGTGGTGAAAAACGGCTCGAATATCCGGTTCCGGGTTTTTTCCTCCATGCCGACGCCTGAATCGCTGACGGTCAGCAGGGCATAGCTGCCCGCGCTGCCATAGCCGTGGGTCGTGATGAAATTGCGGTCCAGCGTGATCGGCTCCGTTGCGACCCGCATCTCTCCGCCACCGCACATGGCGTCCCGGGCGTTGACGATCAGGTTCATCAGGACCTGCTCTACCTGGCCCGAGTCCGCCATGATGGTGAGGTCCGCTTCGGCGAGCCGGCTGACGAACTCTATGTTTTCAGGTATCACGCGCCGCAGCAGCGGCTCGATGCCGGCGACGATGGAATTGAGTCCGACGCAGGCGGTCTTGCTCGGCTGCTTCCTGCTGTAGGCGAGCAGGCTGTGGATCAGGTTCGCGGCCCGTTCGGAGGCGGAGAGGATCTGACTCACCTTGCGATGCAATGGGTTCTCGTTGCCGATCTCCATCTGGATCAGGGTCGCATAACCGACGATGGCGGTAAGGATGTTGTTGAAGTCATGGGCGATGCCGCCGGTGAGGGTCCCGATCGCCTCCATCTTCTGGGATTGGGCCAGCTGATGTTCCAGCGCCGATTTTTCCTCCTCGGCCCGTATTTTCTCGGTCACGTCGTCGGCCTGGACTATTTCCGCCTCTCTTCCCGAGAACTGCAGGAGATGCGAGGTGACCTCGGCGACAATTACGCTGCCGTCGCTTTTCATATGGCGCCGCAGGGATGCCGCTTCCGGCATTTCCGGGGGGGTGGCGACGGCGTCGATCAGGGCCGGGACCTCTTGCGGCGGGAGGATGTCGTTGATGGTCATGGCCAGGAACTCTTCCCTGGAGTAGCCATAGTGGAGGACCGCCGCATGGTTCACGGCGAGAAATCGCAGCGTTTCCAGATCATAGGCCCACATGGGATGAGGGTTGTTTTCAAACAGGCGCCGGTAGCGTTCCTCCGATTCCCGTAACGACAGCTCGAACTGTTTGCGCTGCGTGATGTCCTCTTTCGTGCTGACAAAGTGGGTTATCTTCCCCTCCAGGCTCCTGATCGGGGAAATGGTCACCTGCTCCCAGAACACCTCCCCTTCCTTTCTCCTGGCCGGGATCTCCCCGCGCCACTCCTTGCCGTGGTTGACCACTTCATGCAGCGCCCGTTCGATTTCATAGGCGGCTTCCGGGGGGCTGAGCAGCGTCACGTCCTGTCCGACCAGTTCCTCCACGGCGTATCCCGTCGCTTCGCTGGTACCGGGATTGACGTATTCGATGCTTCCGGCCAGGGTAGCGATGACCACCGAGTTGGGGCTCTGCTCGATGACGTGCGACAGCTTGAGGATCTTGTTGGCCGCCTCCTTGCGGTCGGTCACGTCGTAGCAGGTTCCGATATACCCCGCGAAACTCCCGTCCAGGCCGTTGAACGGCCTCCCCATGTCGATGATCCAGCGGTAGGCGCCGTCGTGGCGGCGCAGGCGGTATTCCATCTCGAAAGGGCGGCGCGCCCGAAACGCCTCCAGGTAGGTGGTCATGCAGAGATCGAGGTCTTCGGTATGGACTCCCTCGGCCCACCCGGTCCCCCGTTCCTGCTCACGGCTGCGGCCGGTGAACTCCAGCCAGGTCCGGTTGAAGTAGTCAGACTTGGAGTCGGTTCCCGAGCGCCAGATCAGGGCCGGGAAATTGTCGAAAAGGGTGAGGTAGAAATCCCGGGAGCGTTCCAGTTCCTGTTCGACCTGCTTCAGCTCGGTGATATCCCTGATGGTCTCAATGACGGCGCGAAGCTCCCCCCGGTCGTTGTAAATCGGCGCGGCATCGAGGAAGAGGTATCTCCTCTGGCCGCACATCTTTTCATACCACCCTTCACAGTGCCAGCCGGCGCTGAGCAGTTTGGACCGTTCACAGTTCGTGTGCTGGGGCGGAAGGTTGTCAAAGGTGCCGTCTATGACGACATCGGCCAGGGAAGGTCCTTCCACCCCGTAGAAGGCGGACCAGTGCCGGCCGGTGCCGATGATGTCGGCGGACTTGACGCCGGTCAGCTCTTCGCAGGCCTGGTTCCAGATCAGGACCTTGTGCTGCGGATCGAGGACGAAGGTCGGCAGGGAGGAATTGAGCACCAGGTTTTCGGCGAATTCCTTCTGCTCCTGCAGCTCCAGCTTGTGCTGCTCCAGTTCGAACAGCATGCGGTTGAAGGTCTGCGCCAGGATGCCGATCTCGTCGTTGGAGGCGACCGGAACCGGCCGGTCGGCCCATTCCAGGGCGGGCAACTGCTCCAGATGCCTGGTGAACGACAGCAAAGGCGCGGTCAGGTACCTCATGAGCGGCCACACGGTCAGCAGCGACAGCAGTGCCGCGGCCAGGGAGCCGGCCAGGAACAGGGTCCGGGCGTTGTAAACGGGCGCATAGGCGTCGGCGAGCGGGTAACTCAGGGCCAGCAGCCAGTCGGTGGATTTGAGACGCTTTACCGATCTGAGCACCGGCAGGTCGCCTGCGCTCCGGCTTTCCTCGGTCCCCTCGAATCCGGTCAGTGCCTTGTCCACCAGTTTGCTGGCACCGGGAGTGTATTTCTGCAGCACTCTCGCCTTGTCGGGGTGCATGAGCACGGTCCCCGATTGGTCGTAAAGGGAGAGATAACCTTTCTGTCCCAGCCTGAGGGCGGCCAGCGACCGCAGATAGCGCTGTCCACGCAGCTCGATGCTGCCGCCCAAAACGGCAATGATATTGTTGCCGGCGTCATATACCGGAGTGGTGAACATGATGATCGGATGGCTCTGCTTCTGGATCGAAGCAAAGGGGCCGGAAATGCAGATCTTTCCCGAGCTGACGGTTTTTTGGAAGTAGTCGCGGAAGGAAAAATTCTTGCCGATGAAATTCAAGGCGGAGGGGGTCGCGGCCACCAGCATCCCGGATCTGTCGAACAGGAACAGGGAGTTGTCGAAGAACACCCGGTGCATCTTCTGCTGGTCGAGCAGGCGCTGCAGCTGGTCAGGATCGGCGATCAGGGCGGGGGTGATCGAGTCGGCCAGGGAGTCGAACTCAACCAGATAATCGAACATCCTCTCGTCGATCTGGGTGGCGACGGAATCGAGCAGTGCGAACTGCTGCAGGGAGATGTTCTTTTTGAAACTTTTTTCGAAGTAGATCATCGCGGTGACGGCAGTCACCGACATCAAAAAGACCACCAACAGGAAAACGGCCAGTGTCATTTTGGCTTTCATACTGGTAAATAGCACAAAACCTCCGATGTCGGTTCTTCTCCAGACGGACGGTCTTCCTAGCGAAGCTGCAACCCCGGGCGCTAGTATTGTTTTTCCACCCACATCTCCTCGGTAAAGCGGACCGTTTTGTTCCTGCCGGATTCCTTGGCCCGGTACAGCGCCACATCGGCGAATTTTATCGCCTGCCAGACGTTCTTGGTGTCCGTGGGGAATTCGCTGAGGCCGATGCTGAGGGTCTTCTTCAGGTACCCCCCGGGGATTTTAAAGGCCGTGCCTTCGATCCTGGTCCTTATCTGTTCAGCCACTCCCACGGCATACCCTTCCTCAAGGTCCATCAGCAGGACCAGGAATTCCTCGCCTCCGAACCTGATTACCACGTCCGACTCTCTGACGCAGTTTTTAATGACGGAAGCGGTTTCCTTGAGGACCGAGTCGCCTATATCATGGCCGTGCTGATCGTTTACCTGTTTGAAAAAATCGAGGTCGCACATGGCGAGCGCCATGATCTTCTTTTTCCTGAGAAGGCTGGCCACCAACTGGTCCACGCACTCCTCCAGAAACCGCCTGTTGTGCAGACCGGTCATGGGGTCGGTGAGGGTGGACTTGCGCAGTTTCAACAGGAGCCGCTTGGTTTCCATCGCCGGCAACGATTCCCTGATGTAATGCGCGGCGGTCAACAGTGCATCGCTTATCTGGACCGGACCGTCCCGGTCATCCTGCTTGGCGACGGTGAACTGTACCACCCCTATCGGGTTGCCCCCCACGATGAGTGGCATGCAGTAATGGTCTTTGGTCGATTGGCGCGCGAAACACCTGCAGGCATGCGGGAAGATTGCGGACGATACCACATGTCCGGTTTTTTTCGCCTTGCATAGCTCCGAGTTGGCCAGTATTTCGCCGCTGCAGTGCATCTCATCATCTGAAGCGGACTCGTAGTGCGCCCGGTCCATTTTGCTGTGGCCGTTTTCAATCTGGTAGAAGGCGAACTCGCCGAGTCCGAGCTCCTCCTTGAAGATGTCTCCGAGTCGGGCGTAGATCTCCCCCAGGGTGTCATCCTCTTCGATGGTCTTCTTGAACAGGGAGATCTTCCCCATCGACTGCATCAGGCCGTTGAATTCCCGGGTCAGCAACCCGATTTCGTCCGATGCTCTTACCGCGATTTGTTTGTCGAAGGCGATGTCTTCCTTGCTCTGGGCGATGTATTTCAGGCCTGTGATCACGTCGTGGAGTGGCCGGGTGATCCCTTTGCCGATCCAATAGGCGATGCTGAGCGACAACAAGGCGAAGAGTCCGGTTGCCAGCATCAGTTGGGCCCGGATCCGGTTGATGTCGGCCTTTACGTCGTCGATATAGATGCCGCTGCCGATGATCCATCCCCACGGCTTATAGAGTTTCACGTAGGAGATTTTCGGGGCGGCGCTCTGTTCCCCGGGTTTAGGCCAGGTGTAAGCCACGAAACCGGCGCCGTTTTCCTGCGTCACCCTGACGAATTCCGAAAAGACGAATTTCCCGTCGGCATCCTTGACCTGGCCGGCAATCTTCCCTTCGAGTTCGGGCTTGATCGGGTGCATGATTATTTTGGTTTGCAGGTCGTTGATCCAGAAATACTCGTTCCTGCTGTAGCGCAAACTCTGTAGGTCCGCGGCCGCCTTGACTTGAGCCTCAAACAGCGGCATGATCTCCTTTTGAACCTGCTTGTCATACTCCGCCACGAGACTGTAAGCCACATCTACTACATGCTGCACCCCGCGCTTGTTCCATTCCACGACCTTGTCTTCGATAAGCGGCAGAAAATAGACCAGTATTACCGTGTCTATTATGATCACGCTCATTAAGGAAATGGCCAATATCTTCGGCAAAATGTTCCAGTTGCTGAAGCGGGTGATCTTCATTTAGTCCCTCTTGTGAATGCGCCAGCTGAGAAAGCCTAGCCGGTAGATGGCATAGGGGGTCTCGCGATATAAGCATCAAATAGCCGGGCATTCTATCGGCGAAACCGGAAAAAACATTCTGGTTTTTAATTGCTGTTTCACGTCAGGCTCACTTCTGAATAACGGATGGTCAATCTTCGGCAGAAGGGATGCCTTTGCTCATTCCAGGAGTCACGACAGTCAGTGACTTGAGGCCGTCAGACTGTTGTGGGGAGCATTTTGAGGGACTTCAAAAAACGATGTAGTCAGGCATGCCTAATACTTGTTCGGCAAGAGCTTCAGATTCTTTAGCACAATTAGTGACAACTCGCGGAATCGGCTTAATGATGATTGGCCAATCTGATTTCCCCCCATCCCCACCCCGACCCTCCCCTTGAAGGGGAGGGAGTTTCTTGCAGGCGGGGGGAGGGGAGAGCGTCAAGATTCTGTCGATAAGGGGCTGGGCCTGGCAAAAGTGGACAACTTTCGGCGCCTTAGCTCGGTTTCGCATGTAGACCGCGGCCAGTTGACCTTCTCTATTGCACAGCCGTTGTGGATAACCGTGTGGACAACAGGGGCAATCGTGCGCAAATCCCCGTCAGGGAGGGGCATTTGCAACGTTTTGCCTAGCTTTCGGGCAGCATTTTTGCGTTGCAGCGGCGAGCGTCACGGATTTGGCGCCCGGATTGGCGGGTAAAGAGCGGGCCTTTTTGCTTCCCGGTGGGCACGCAAAAAGGGGGGCTTTCGCCCCCCTTCCCGTTTCATCCATTGCTTTGAAACCCTGCCGTCTAAGCCATCACGATCAGCAGTTCGTCCTTCTCGACCTTGCCAGCCTCTTTGCAGCGCACCTCGGCGACCGTGCCGTCCTCCTTCGCCTTGATGTTGGTCTCCATCTTCATCGCCTCGGTCACCGCGAGGATGTCGCCTCCCTTCACGACGTCCCCCGGCTTCACGTTCAGCTTCAGGACCTTGCCCGGCATCGGCGCGCCGACATGCTTGGGGTTCCCCTTGTCGGCCTTCTCGCGCACCGACTCGTCACCCTGTACCGACTGGTCGCGCACCGTGACGCTGCGCGCGTTGCCGTTCAGCTCGAAGTAGATCTGCCTGGTCCCGTCGGGCTGGACGCCACCCACCGCGTTCAGCTTGACGATCAGGGTCTTGCCGGGCTGGATCTCGATGGAGGTCTCCTGACCCGGCTCCAGTCCGTAGAAGAAGATCGGAGTGGGTACCACCGAGACGTCGGAGTACTCCTGGCGGTGCTTGTCGAACTCGGTCCAGACCGCCGGATACATCATGAAGGACATCAGGTCCTGGTCGTTCACCGGGTGCCCCACCTTGGCGGCCGCCGCGGCGCGCTCCGCCTCGAAGTCGGCCGGCTCCAGGAGCTCGCCCGGGCGGCAGGTGATCGGCTCCGCCCCTTTCAGGATGATCCTCTGCAGCTCCTGGGGGAAACCCTGGTAGGGCTGGCCGATCATCCCCTTGAAGAAGCCGACCACCGACTCCGGGAAGGCGAGATCGAGACTCTCGTCGAAGACGTCCTCGGGCTGCAGGTTGTTCTTCACCAGGAACATCGCCATGTCCCCCACGATCTTGGAGGAGGGGGTCACCTTGACCAGGTCGCCGAACAGCAGGTTCACCTTGTGGTACATCTCCTTGCACTCTTCCCAGCGCTCGATGAGGCCGAGGCCGGCGACCTGCGGCTTGTAGTTGGAGTACTGCCCGCCCGGGATCTCGTGGTGGTATACCTCGGCGGTGCCGCTTTTCAGCCCGGACTCGAAGGGGGCGTAGTAGTCGCGCACCGTCTCCCAGTAGTTGGCGAGCTGCTGCAGGCCGCGCTCGTTCACCAGGGGATCGCGGTCGCTCCCCTTCAGGGTCGCCACCAGGGCGTTCAGGTTGGGCTGCGAGGTGAGCCCCGAGATGGAGGAGAGCGCCGCGTCGACGATGTCGACCCCGGCCTGTGCCGCCATCAGGAGGAGCGCGCCGCCGTTTCCGGAGGTGTCGTGGGTGTGCAGGTGGATCGGGATGCCGATCTCCTCCTTGAGCGCCTTCACCAGCTGGTAGCCGGCGTACGGCTTCAAGAGGCCCGCCATGTCCTTGATGGCGAGCACGTGCGCCCCCATCTTCTCCAGCTCCTTCGCCATCGAGACGTAGTAGGAGAGCGGATACTTGTTCCGGGCCGGATCGGAGATGTCACCGGTGTAGCAGATGGCCGCCTCGCAGATCTTGCCCGATTTCCTCACCGCGTCCATCGCCACGGTCATGCCGCGGGTCCAGTTGAGCGAATCGAAGACCCTGAAGACGTCGACGCCGGCGGCCGCCGCCTCCTGGACGAAGCGCTGCACCACGTTGTCCGGGTAGTTGGTGTACCCCACCGCGTTGGAGCCGCGCAAGAGCATCTGGAACAGCACGTTGGGGATCGCCTCGGACAGGGCGGAGAGCCTCTGCCAGGGGTCCTCCCTCAGGAAGCGCATCGAGACGTCGAAGGTGGCGCCACCCCAGAGCTCCAGGGAGTAGAGGTCGCTCGCCAGATGCGAGGTCGGCTCGGCGATCTTCAGGAGGTCGTGGGTCCTCACCCGGGTGGCCAGGAGCGACTGGTGCGCGTCGCGCATGGTGGTGTCGGTGATCAAGAGGCGTTTTTGCTCCAGCACCCACTTGGATAGCCCCTCGGCCCCCTGCTCGCGCAGGATGTCCTTGGTGCCCTTGGCCCTCTCGGCAAACGGGTCGATCTGCGGGACGCTCGCCTCGATCAGCTCGGCGGAGCGCAGCGGCTTGGCCACCCCGGGGGAGCCGTTCACGATGACGTCCCCTATGAAGTGCAGCACCTTGTTGGCGCGGTCCTTCTTCTCGGGGATCACCAGGAGTTCCGGGTGCTGGTCGATGAAGGAGGTGTTGCAGTCGCCGGCGATGAAGACCGGGTGGGTGATCACGTTCTCCAGGAAGCCGATGTTGGTCTTGACGCCGCGCACCCTGAACTCCTGCAGGGAGCGGTTCATGATGTGGGCCGCCTCCGGGAAGGTGAGACCCCAGGCGCTTACCTTGACCAGCAGCGAGTCGTAGTGCGGGGTGATCTGCGAGCCGGTGAAGGCGTTGCCGGCGTCGAGCCGCACGCCGCAGCCGGCGGAGGAGCGGTAGGTGGTGAGGGTGCCGAAGTCGGGGGCGAAGTTGTTGGCCGGGTCCTCGGTGGTGATGCGGCACTGGATGGCGAAGCCGCGCATCTCGATGGAGCCCTGGTTCGGGATGTTGATCTCCGGGTCGGAGAGCCTCTTTCCCTCGGCGATCAGGATCTGGGCCTGGACCAGGTTCCTCCCGGTGATCATCTCGGTCACCGTGTGCTCCACCTGGATGCGGGGATTCATCTCGATGAAGTAGTAGTGCCCCTGCTCGTCCAGCAGGAACTCGACCGTGCCGGCGTTGCGGTAGCCGACCTGGCTTGCGATCTTGAGCGCGTCGGTGCAAAGGGCCAGGCGGGTGGCGCCCGGAAGCCCCAGGGAGGGGGCGAATTCCACCACCTTCTGGTGCCGGCGCTGGATCGAGCAGTCCCGCTCGTAGAAGTGCACCAGGTTGCCGTAGGCGTCGCCCAGCACCTGCACCTCGATGTGCTTCGGATTCTTCAGGTAGCGCTCCAGGAAGACCGCGGCGTCGCCGAAGGATGCCTTCGCCTCGCTGGAGGCCGACTGCAGCCCTTCCAGGAGCTCCTTGCGGTCGTTGGCCACCCTCATGCCGCGTCCGCCGCCGCCGGCGGCCGCCTTGATGATGATCGGGTAGCCGTGGTTCTTGGCGAAGATGAGCGCCTCTTCCTCGTGCTGGATCGGCTCTTCGGTGCCGGGGACGGTGGTGACCCCTGCCGCCTTGGCGACCTTTCTCGCCGCCACCTTGTCGCCCAGCGCCCGCTGCATCTGGGCGGTCGGTCCTATGAAGGCGATGCCGTTTGCCTCGCACTTCTCGGCAAATTCCGCGTTCTCGGCCAGGAAGCCGTAGCCGGGATGGATGGCGTCGATGTCGCGTCTTTTGGCCAGGGCGATGATCTCGTCGATCCCCAGGTAGGCGTCGATCGGGCTCTTTCCCTTCCCGACCTGGTACGCCTCGTCCGCCTTGTAGCGGTGCAGCGACAGCTTGTCCTCCTCCGAGTAGATCGCCACGGTGCTGATGCCGAGCTCGGTGCAGGCGCGGAAGATCCTGATTGCGATCTCCCCGCGATTGGCTGCCATAATCTTCCTGAATTTCCTGCCTTCCATCGCCTCTCCCTTTGTGTTGACGGTTTTTAGTAAAATAAAACGAAATATGAGCAACTAAAACAAGAAATCAGCCGGTAATTATTATTAATTTAGCTACTTGAATCTAATTGTGGGTGTCGCATATCAAAGCATTTTCAGCACTATTTGTCAACCTCAAATGGTGTTATATGTATTTCGTCTCCGGCTGCCATTGCCCCGCGCGCCGCGTGCCAAAGCGCTCGCTTTTCGCTTGCCTTTCCCCCGTCGACTCACTATCTTGGCGCCATGATCATGCAAGGTACGGCGGTAAACGCGACAGCGATTGTATTGGGAGGTTTTCTAGGTCTCAAGGCGGGGCACCTCCTCTCCGGCCGGGTGCGGGGGACCATCATGGCGGGTCTCGGGCTTGCCGTGCTCCTGATAGGGGTCCAGCTGGCGCTGAAAAGCCGCGAGCCGATGATCGTGATCGGCAGCCTGATCGGCGGCGGGGTGCTCGGCGAGCTGCTCCGGATCGAGGCCCGGCTGGAGGCGTTCGGCGCCTGGCTGGGGAGCCGCTTCAGGGGGAGCGGCAACCTGGCCGAGGGGTTCGTGACGGCGACCCTGCTCTACTGCGTGGGCGCCATGGCGATCATGGGGGCGCTGCAGGACGGGCTGGGCGGCCGTCCCGAGATCCTCTACGCCAAGGCGGCGCTGGACGGGATCGCCTCGGTGGCGCTCGCCTCCACCCTGGGGATCGGGGTGCTCTTCTCCGCGCTCCCGCTCTTCGCCTACCAGGGGGCGATCACCCTGGGCGCCTCTTTCGCGCAGGAGCTGTTGACGGCGGGGGTGGTGCAGGAGATGAACGCGGTGGGGGGGCTTTTGATCGTGGCCATCTCGCTCGACCTGTTGGGGATCAAGAGGCTCCCGGTGGGAAACCTGCTCCCCGCCGTATTCCTGGCGCCGCCGCTCGTCATGCTCTTTTCCCCCTCCTGACCCGGTTTCCGGGACTCAAGCCTTGACAATCCAGCTCCGTTTCAAATAACATACCGACTTTCGACCCTAAACCTCCCTCCCTTGAAGTGGGAGGTTGTTTGCAAATCTCCCTCCCCTTCAAGGGGAGGGTCGGGGTGGGGATGGGTTCCAGTCGGAGCAAGAAACAGCCCCATCCCCCTCCTGACCTCCCCCTTGAAGGGGGAGGGACTTTGAGACTGACCTCCCCTTGAAGGGGGAGGGACTTTGAGACTGACCTCCCCTTGAAGGGGGAGGGACTTTGAGACTGACCTCCCCCTTGAAGGGGAAGCATTTCGAACGGCAGCAGATGCACGCAGATCAGCTAAGGAAAATATTACCACTCACCTGGAGAAACCATCTTGGCCTGGAAAGCAATCGGCATATTCGACTCCGGCGTAGGCGGCCTCACCGTCCTCAAGGAGGTGGTGCGGGCACTGCCGCAGGAGGATACCATCTATCTCGGCGACACGGCGCGGGTCCCCTACGGGACCAAGTCGCCGGAGACGGTGATCCGTTACTCGCGCCAGATCGCGCGCTACCTGCTGAGCCGCGACATCAAGCTCCTGGTGGTCGCCTGCAATACCGCCTCGGCCGTGGCGCTCTCCTGCCTGCAGCAGGAATTCTCCATACCGGTGATAGGGGTGATCGAGCCGGGGGCGCGTGCCGCGGCCGGCGTAACGGTGAGCGGCAAGGTCGGCGTGATCGGCACCGCGGCAACCATCGCCAGCAGCGCCTACACCAAGGCGATCAAGCAGATCAGCCCGGAGATCGAGGTGGTGACGCGCGCCTGCCCGCTCTTCGTGCCGCTCGCCGAAGAGGGGTGGGTCGACAACGAGGTGGCGAGGCTTACCGCCCGCCTGTACCTGACCGATCTCAAGGAGCAGGGGGTGGATACGCTGGTGCTCGGCTGCACCCACTATCCGATCCTGAAAGAGGTGATCGCGGAGGTGATGGGGCCGGGGGTCACCCTGGTCGATTCGGCCGAGCAGACCGCACTCACCGTGGCGCGCATCCTGTCGGAGCAGGAACTGCTGCGTCCGAGAGGTGAAAAGGGGAACCATCATTACTACGTCACCGACATCCCGGCCGGATTCATCAGGGTCGGCAACCGATTCCTCGGAGGGCGTCTGGGTGACGTCTACCAGGTGAGCCTGGAGCAGGAACTGCAGGAGGAGGGGGGGGGTGAAGAAACGTACTAGCAAAGCCAAGGGGATCCTGCTGATCTCCTTCTTGCTGTTCGCCGTCGTGCTCGGTGCGCTGGTGGTCAGGAAATACGACACCGCCACACGCACCGTCGAACCTCCCCCCAAGGCCGCGCCCGCGGGAAGCGCCGTGGTGACCCTTTTCTTCGCCGCGCCGGAGGGACGGGGGCTGGCGCGGGAGGGGCGCGAGGTGGTGATCGAGGAGCCGATCGAGGAAGGGATCGAGAGCGTCGTGCAGGAGCTGATCAGCGGGCCGCTGGGGAGTCTTTCCCCCACGCTTCCCGCCAATGCCAGGGTCCTCGGGGTGCGGGTGACCGGGGAGGTGGCGCAGATCGATTTCGGGCGCGAGCTCCAGGAGGGTATCCCTTCCGGGAGTTCCGCCGAGATGGCCGCCGTCTATTCCATCGTCGACACGGTGACCCTTAATTTCCCCGGGATCAAGGCGGTGCAGTTGCTGATCGAGGGCGCTCCCGTGGAGGCGCTCAAGGGCCACCTGGATCTGAGCACCCCGCTCAACCCCGATTTCACCCTGGAGAAGCCTCAGACGCAGCCTTGATGATCCGTCGGGGCAGTCCTTGGAACAGCGCAAGCGCCCTCACCCAGGCCTGCGGCCTCCCTCTCCCGGAGGGCGAGGGTGTTCGGCTCCCTTCTCCCTCCCCTTCAAGGGGAGGGTTGGGGTGGGGATGGGGAAAATATGGCGCCAAACCCATCCCCCTCCTGACCTCCCCCTTGAAGGGGGAGGGACTTTGAGGCTGACCTCCCCCTTGAAGGGGGAGGAACGTGAACAGAACTCCCTTGAAGGGGGAGAACGCGAGCTGCGGAAGATAAACCGCTGATCACTTTACTTAATGCCACTTAGCTGTTGGAGGTTATCATGAAGATGCCGTTTATGCAGGCGGTGAGAGAGCGGGTGCTGGTTCTGGACGGCGCCATGGGGACCATGCTGCAGGAGCGCGGCCTGAAGGCCGGCCAGTCGCCGGAGGAGCTGAACCTGACGGCGCCGGAGATCGTGGCAGGGGTGCACCAGGCTTACCTCGATGCGGGCGCCGACATCATCGTCACCAACACCTTCGGCGGCACCAAGGCCAAGCTGGAGCACTACGGCCTGGGGGACCAGGTGGCGCAGATAAACGCCCGGGCGGTGCAGCTGGCCCGCGAGATAGCCGGGGAGAGCGCCTACGTCGCGGGCTCCATCGGGCCGACCGGGCGCTTTCTGGAGCCGGTGGGTGACATGGGCTTCGACGAGGCGGCCGCCATGTTCGGCGAGCAGGCCAGGGCGCTCATCGACGCCGGCTGCGACCTGATCACCCTGGAGACCTTCCTGGACATCAAGGAGATCAGGGCGGCGGTGATCGCGATCCGGGAACTGTCACAGGATATCCCGGTGATCGCCATGCTCACCTTCGAGGAGAAGGGGAGAAGCGTGCTCGGCTCCCCCCCGGAGGCCGCGGCCATCACCCTGGAGGCGGTCGGAGCCAGCATGATCGGCTCCAACTGCGGCCTCGGCGTGGACGGGATCTACGAGATACTGCAGGCGATGCGCAAGGTGACCTCGCTGCCGCTGATCTGCCAGGCCAACGCGGGGCTCCCCATCCTGAAAGAGGGGCAGACCATCTTCCCCGGCACGCCGCAGGAGATGACTGCCTACCACGACCGGCTCATCGAGCTCGGGGTGCGGGTGATCGGCGGCTGCTGCGGCACCACGCCGGCCCACATCGGCGCCATGAAGCAGGCGCTGGCAGGGAAGCAGCGCCCCTTCGACCAGAAGCCTTGCTGCGGCACCACCTGGCTCTCCAGCCGCGGCTCGTTCGCAGCGATAGGGGGGGGGCAGCCGGTGGCGCTGATCGGCGAGCGCATCAACCCGACCGGCAAGAAGCTCTACTCCCAGGAACTCAGGGAGGGAAAGGTGAGCTACATCCGCCGCGAGGCGCTGGAGCAGACGGCGCTGGGAGCGACGCTGCTCGACGTCAACGTCGGGGCCCCGGGGATCGACGAGCCGGCCGCCATGGCGCGCGCCGTTTTCTGCATCACCGGCGCGGTGCAGACGCCGCTGGTGCTCGACTCCTCCTCGCCGCTCGCCCTGGAGGCGGGGCTCAAGGCCGCCGACGGCAAGGTGCTGATCAATTCGGTGAACGGCGAGGAGAAGAGCCTTGCGGCGGTGCTCCCGCTGGCCAGGAAATACGGCGCCGCCCTGGTCTGCCTGACGCTGGACGAGGCGGGGATCCCCGCCGAGGCCGCCGGCCGGAGCGCGGTCGCGGCCCGGATCGCCGAGCGCGCCGAGGCGGCCGGGATCAGGCGCAGCGACCTGGTGGTCGACTGCCTGACCCTGACGGTGAGCGCCGAGCAGAAGGGGGCGCTGGTTGCCCTGGAGGCGATCCGCCAGGTCCGGGGGGATCTCGGGCTCAACACGGTGCTCGGGGTGAGCAACATCTCCTTCGGCCTTCCCTGCCGCCCGCTGATCTCCTCGACCTTCTTCTCCATGGCGATCTACGCGGGGCTCACAGCCGCCATCGTCAACCCGAAGGAGGCCCCCATGATGGCCGCCTGGAGAAGCGCCATGGTGCTTCTGGGGCGCGACCCCAACGCCGCGGCCTACATCGGGGCCTACAAGGGGGTCCAGGCCGAACAGCCGGTGACCGTGGCCCAGCCGGAAGGGATCCGGGGGCGCATCGCCAAGGCGGTGATCGAAGGGGAGCTGGAGGGTGTGGTGGGGCTGGTCGAGGAGGCGCTCGGCGAAGGGCTGACACCGATGGAGATCAGCTCGGAGGCGCTTCTCAAGGGGCTTGAAGAGGTGGGGCGGCGCTTCGAGAGCGGCGCCTACTTCCTCCCCCAGGTGATGGTCTCGGCCGATACCATGAAGGCCGCCTTCGCAAGGCTCAAGCAGGAACTCTCCGGCGGCGGGCTGCAGAGCCTCGGGAAGATCCTGATGGCGACGGTGGAGGGGGACATCCACGACATCGGCAAGAACATCCTGGTGACGCTCCTTGAGAACCACGGCTTCGAGGTGATCGACCTCGGCAAGAACGTCCCGGCGCAGCGCATCCTGGAGGAGGCGCGCGCGCAAGAGGTGGACGCCGTGGGGCTCTCGGCCCTGATGACCACCACCATGGCGCAGATGGACAAGGTGGTGCGCCTCCTGAAGGCCGAGGGGGTCGCCACCTTCACCATGGTGGGTGGCGCCGTGGTGACCCAGGAGTACGCCGACGAGATCGGCGCCGACCTCTACGCCAAGGACGCCATGGAGGCGGTGGCGCGGATCAAGAAACTGCTGGCAAAATAGAGGCTTTCTGGCGAAGGGGCGGGAGCCGCCCCCTCGTAATATCGCTTGCAACGCCGCGCCCGCTGTGCTAATTTGCGGACGGATACGCCATTTGGCGTAGAGGTAACCGTCGATGGTACTAGGTTTCAACCACAACATCAGGTACAGGGGAGAGCTCTTCCACGTCCAGACCGAGGACAGCGGCCGCGCCAACCCCCATATCGTGACGCTGCTCTATCGAGGCGGCACCATCATCGCCTCCGCCAAGACCAGCTATGCCGACATCATCAAGGCGGATCAATTGGAGCTGGTCGTCGAATCGATCATGAAAGATCAGCACAAGGAGATGATGCGGCGCCTCAAGGGAGGCGAGTTCGACGCCAAGATCTTTCCCGGCCGACCCGCACCCCAAGCGCCCGGCAAACCCGCAGCCGCAGCGCCCAGTGAACCCGCAGCCGCAGCGCCCAGTGAACCCGCAGCCGCAGCGCCCAGTGAACCCGCAGCCGCAGCGCCCAGCAAACCCCCGGAAGCAAGTGAACCCCCGGCACCCCCCGCCAAACGGAGCCTGGATGAGGTAATTCTCGATTACCTGATCACGGGCGAGGAAAAATAACCGCCATCCTGAAAGGAACCTTCGTGAAAGAAAAGATTGCAGAGCTGGAAGAAAAGGCGAGGCGTCTGCGCATCGCAATCGTGAAAACCCTGCACAAGTCGCAGTCGGGACACACGGGGGGTTCGCTCTCCGCCATCGACATGGTGTGCGCCCTGTACTTCCACAAGATGCGCCACAACCCTGAAGAGCCCGCCTGGGACGGCAGGGACCGCTTCGTGCTCAGCAAGGGGCATGCGGCTCCGGCGCTCTACGTGACGCTGGCCGAATGCGGCTACTTCCCCGCCGAGGACCTGATGATGCTGCGCCGTCTGGGAAGCCACCTGCAGGGACACCCGGACAGCAAGGGGACCCCCGGGGTCGACGTCTGCACCGGATCGCTGGGACAGGGACTTTCCATGGCCAACGGCATGGCGCTCGGGCTGAAACTCGACGGCAAGGAGAACCGGGTCTACGCGGTGCTGGGGGACGGCGAGCTGCAGGAGGGGCAGATCTGGGAGGCGGCCATGGCCGCGGCCCACTTCAAAAGCGACAACCTCTGCGCCCTGATCGACGCCAACGGCCTGCAGATCGACGGCGAGGTCGCCAAGGTGATGAACGTCGCCTCCATCTCGGACAAGTTCCGCTCCTTCGGCTGGAACGTGATCGAGATCGACGGCCACGACCTGGGGCAGATCGTGCGGGCGCTGGACGAGGCGGAGACGCTCAAGGGCGCACCCACGGCGATCGTCGCCAACACGGTCAAGGGGAAGGGGGTTTCCTTCTTCGAGAACAAGGCGTCCTACCACGGCGTGACCCCCAGCGACGAGGAGCTTCCCGAGGCGCTCAAGTGTCTTGGCTGCTTCGACTAGAAAACCAAAAACGGGGCTAGGGACTGGGGGCTAGGGGCCGGGAAACCGGTGTCAGGTCGCAGCCCTGCCAGAAAGGAAAATATCATGATAGCAACAAGGGACGCTTACGGGGAGGCGCTGGCTGAGCTCGGCGCCGAGAACGAAAGAATTGTGGCGCTGGACGCGGATCTCTCCGGCTCCACCAAAACCGGCGTCTTCGCCAAGAAGTTTCCGGCCCGCTTTTTCAACATGGGGATAGCCGAGGCCAACATGGTGGGAACCGCCGCCGGGCTCGCCTCGGTCGGCAAGATCCCCTTCCTCTCCACCTTCGCCATCTTCGCGGCGGGGCGCGCCTGGGAGCAGATCCGCCAGTCGGTCGCCTACCCCAAGGCGAACGTCAAGATCGTCGCCACCCACGGCGGCGTCACCGTGGGCGAGGACGGAGGCTCGCACCAGTCGGTCGAGGATATCGCCATCATGCGCGCCATCCCCAACATGACGGTGATCGTCCCGGCCGACGGCGAGGAGACCAAGGGGGCGATCCGCGCGGCGGCGGCCCACAAGGGTCCGGTCTACGTGAGGCTCGGCCGCAACAAGGTCCCCAGCGTCTTTGCCGCCGGGCATAAATTCGAGATCGGCAAGGGGTGCGAGGTGCTGCACGGTACCGACCTCACCTTCATCACCACCGGTCTCATGACCGCCCAGGCCGTGATCGCCGCCGAGAAGCTCAAGGCGCAAGGGATCTCAGCCCGGGTCGTGCACCTGGGAACCATCAAGCCCCTGGACAAGGAGCTCGTGCTCAAGGCGGCGCAGGAGACCGGCGCCATCATCACCGCCGAGGAGCATTCGGTGGTGGGGGGACTGGGGGGCGCGGTAGCCGAGTTCCTCTCCGAGGAGTGCCCGACGCTGATGAAAAGGGTGGGAATCTACGACCGTTTCGGCACCTCCGGCAAGTCCGAGGAGCTCCTCAAGTACTTCGGCCTGAACGCGGAGACGCTGGTGGAAGAGGCAGGGGAGATCGTTTCGAGGAAGAAATGAGGCAAACCAGGAGTCCGGGATCCGAGGGGGGGTTCACCTACGTCGCCGCGCTGGTCATGGTGGTGATCCTGGGGGTGATGTCGGCGCAGGCTGCCGTGGTCTGGAAGACGACCATGCAGCGGGAGCGGGAGACGGAGCTCATCTTCCGCGGCACCCAGATCCGGGACGCCATGCGGCGCTGGTACGGCATGCCCGGGGCGAACGGCAAGCAGCCGGCGGTAAGACCCAATCTCGGCAGGCTGGAAGACCTGCTCCAGGCCTCGGACAGTGCCGGCAAGAAGCGCTATCTGAGGAAACTCTACCTCGACCCGATGACCGGGAAGGATTGGGCCCTGGTCAAGGATGCCGGCCAGAGGATCATCGGCGTGGCGAGCACCAGCGAGGCCGAGCCGATCAAGCAGGCCAACTTCCCGCTGGACCTGGAACCGTCCGACTTCGAGGGAAAGAAGAAGTACAGCGAATGGCAGTTCATCTATAACCGGGTACCGAAGCCCGCCGGGACCGGTGGCTCGATCACGGGGCTCGGAGGGAGCAGCACCCCCGGCAGGACCAGCAGCCCCGGGGCTACCAGGCGCTCCGGGGATGCCATGAACCCGGCCGAACCCCCCCCGTAAGGGGGACTGCCATTAAGTTAAGCCCCTACCTGCTGCTCGCTCCCCCTCCCTTGATGGGAGGGGGTGGGGGGGAGGGTGAGGCTTATGCGAGCTTTTCACCCTCTCCCCAACCCTCTCCCATCGAGGGAGAGGGGGCTTGTGCAGCGAGCGGGAAATTAGCAGTGACCTTGACTTAATGGCAGTGCCCGTAAAGCGCGCCGAACTGCGCACGACCGGCCGGCGCCTCCTAAGATCCCCCGCGATCGGGAGCCCCGCCTCTGCGCCGAAGCGCTTCAGGGGAGCTGCGCCAAAGCGGCCTTGGCTGCGGCGGCCGGGCGCGCAGGTGCACCGATCTTTCATTAACGCGACACCCTCGTACCGGAGGCACCCTGATTTTCAAGAGTCTGACAACGCGGGTCATCGTGATCTCCATCTGCCTGCTCGTCTTCGGCATCGGGACCTTCGCGTTCCTGACGCTGCGCCGCGAACAGCAGCAGCTCATCAATTCCGCTCGCGAGTCGAGCGAACTCCTGCTGAACACCATAGAGCGCAGCGTCTACAACTCCATGCGCATCGGGAACACCGAGGACGTGCAGGTGATCCTGGAGATGGTCGGCCAGAATGAGAAGCTGGTCGGCGTCAGGATCTTCCATCCTCACGGCGTGATCCTGAAGTCCTCCCAGGCCTCCGAGGTGGGGCGGGTGGTGGACGAGCGCGATTTTCAGCTGTTCCTGAACAACAAGCGGGAGGGGGTGTTCACCCTGGAGGAGCACGGCGAGGTGCTCGGCATGGTGAAGCCGATCTACAACGACCGGCAGTGCAACCTGTGCCACGGCACCAAGAGCCGGATCATCGGCCTGCTGAACGTCAACTATTCACTGGTGGAAACCAGGAAGCGCATCGTCGAGCTCACCAAGCTCTTCATCCTCTCCACGGTCGCCATCATCGGCTTCCTGTCGCTCGCCATTTCGCTGGTCATGCTGAAGTTCGTCAAGAAGCCGCTCAGCCAGGTGGCGAAGAACATGGCCAAGGTCGAGGCGGGCGACCTCTCGGTGCGCATGACCTCGCAGGGCAAGGACGAGATCGGGCGTCTGATCGTGAGCTTCGACTCCATGGTGGGGCGCCTGGACAAGGCGAAGAAGGAGCTGGAGACCTTCCACTTCCAGCAGATGGAGCGCGCCGACCGGCTCGCCTCGGTGGGGGAGATGGCCGCCGGGATCGCGCACGAGATCAAGAACCCGCTCACCGGTATCGCCGCCGCCATCACGGTGCTGAAGGACGACTTCGCCCCCGAGGACGGCCGGGTCCAGATCATCAACGAGGTGCTGGAGCAGATCTCGCGGCTCGACAAGACGGTGAACGACCTGCTCTTCTTCGGCAAGCCGACCGTGGCGGAGCCGACCTGCACCGACATCAACAGCGCGCTCAAGAAGATCCTGGTCTTCGCCGCCCAGCACAGAGGCGGCAAGAACATCGAAAAAAGGCTGGAGCTGAGGGACGATCTCCCGCCGGTCTACGTGGATCCCAAGCAGATGCAGCAGGTCTTCCTGAACCTGTTCCTGAACGCGGTCCAGGCGATGCAGCATGGCGGCACCCTGACCGTGAAGAGCGATCTGGCCACCCGCGACGGCGTCGACCTGGTGCAGGTCCGGGTCACCGATACCGGGCAGGGGATACCGCCCCAGATCCTGGAGAAGATCTTCACGCCGTTCTTCACCACCAAGGCCCAGGGGACCGGACTCGGTCTTGCCATCAGCCACCGCCTCATCGAGCAGCAAGGAGGACGGCTCTCCGTGGTGAGCGAGGACGGCAAGGGGACCACCTTCACCGTGGAACTGCCCGCCTGCCACCTGACCGACGAGCCGTGCAGGCTCCCGGAGACGACGGCGTAGGGAGCGGGCGCGGACCGGGACCTGCCGCGTCAAGCCCGCGACCGATCGGCACCGGCCGCTCCCTGTTTTGATGCGACCCCCTCCCGTCAGGGAGGAGGCAATGACGAGAAAATTTTTCCCACCCTGAAGGAGCAGCCATGCGCAAGACAAAGATAATGGTCGTTGACGATGAACACCTGATACGCTGGTCTTTGGAGCAGAACCTGAAGAAGCAGGGATACGAAGTCTGTACCGCGGGGACCGGCGAGGACGCGCTCCGGCTGGCCCGCGAGGAGCAGCCGGAGCTGGTGCTGCTGGACTACCACCTTCCCGGGATCAACGGTCTCGAGGTGCTGCAGCGGTTAAAGGAGATCGACGAGGACATCCTGGTCATCATGGTGACCGCGCAGGGGGGGCTGGAGACCGCGGTCAACACCATGCGCCACGGCGCCTACGACTACATCAACAAGCCGTTCAACCTGGACGAGATGGCGATCGTGATCCGGAAGGCGCTGGAGACCTCGGACCTGCGCCGCGAGGTGGTGCAGCTCAGAAGCGAGCACAAGAAGCAGGGTCCCCCGAAGATCCTCGGCAACTCCAAGCACATGAAGAACGTGCTGGAGATGATGGCCAAGGTCGCCAAGAGCGACGCCTCCACGGTGCTGGTGCAGGGGGAGTCGGGGACCGGCAAGGAGCTGGTCGCCAAATGGATCCACTACGAGTCGGCCCGCGCGGAGAAGCCGTTCGTGGCGATCAACTGCGCCGCGGTCCCCTCGACCCTTCTGGAGAGCGAGCTCTTCGGCCACGAGAAGGGGGCCTTCACCGACGCCAAGACCTCGAAAAAGGGTCTCTTCGAGCTTGCCGACGGCGGCACCGTGTTCCTGGACGAGATCGGGGACATGGAGGTCGGCATGCAGGCGAAGCTGCTGCGCTTCCTCGAGGACAGGACCTTCAGGAGGATCGGCGGCGCCAAGGTGATCCCGGTCGACGTCAGGATCATCTCCGCCACCAACAAGGATCTCTTGAAGGCGATCGAGGAGAAGTGCTTCAGGAACGACCTGTACTACCGGCTCCAGGTGATCCCGATCTTCCTCCCCTCCTTGCGCGAGCGCAAGGAGGACATCCTGGTGCTGGCCAATTACTTCATCGAGATGTTCACCAGGGAGTTCAACAAGCCGACCAAGGGGATCTCCAGCATGGCGGAGAAGCTCCTGGTGGAATACAACTGGCCCGGCAACATCCGCGAGCTCAAGAACGTGATAGAGCGCGCCATCATCCTGGGGAACGACGAAAATCTCCTGCTGGAGAACCTGCCGCTCGAGATCGTGGCCAAGGGCTCCCAGGTCACCGTACCGATGGCGACCTTCAAGCTTCCTCCCGAGGGGATCGACATCGAAGAGGTGGAGCGGGAGCTGATCAAGCAGTCGCTGGAGATCACGGACTGGAACCAGTCCAAGGCGGCCAAGAAGCTGAACCTCGGCATCGACGCCTTCCGCTACAGGATGAAGAAGTTCGGCTTCCTGAAGTAGCGAACACTCTCCCCCCTTTAAACTCTCCCCCCTTTAAACTCTCCCCCCTTTAAACTCTCCCCCCTTTGAAAAAGGGGGGTCGGGGGGGATTCGCTTTAGCTGCCGGATCCGTGGGAGGTGCGCGGCCGGCGGGCGACCCGCAACATTGCATCGTCGGGTTACGCGGTGAGGCCGCTAACCCGACCTACGAGAGTGCCAAAGACTCTCCCTTTTCTCTGCACCAGCTAGATCGGTCCCCGGATGACAGCCGTGTTCGCCAAACGTTATGCCATCAGCGCCCTAGTGACGCTCCCCCTGATTCTGGCCCATCCCGCCTTTTCAGCACACCCCGATAGCGCCCTGCGCACCCCTGCGGCCACCGCCTTGGAACCCTCCTCTTCAGACAGCTCATCCTCAAAGCCGGAAACGCAGGAACTGTCTCTTGGCAGCGATCCCCGTCTGGTTCTCCCCTATGCGGCGCCGGGAAAAGAGCGCTGGAAGAGCGACTTCACCTCCCGACCCGCGCAATCCATGGAAAACGTGCCGGCCTTTCTGAACCAGCGGGGGGAGTACAGTGTTAACGGGTTGAGCCTGCGGGCCGAGATGGGGGACCTCCGGATCAGCGAGACCCCCAACACGGTTCAGGAACTCTCCCGCAGGGGGGGGCGGCTTGCGCTGGAGGCGGGGAATGCCGACACCGCGCTGCGGCTGCAGACCTTCGCCTCCTCCGGCCTCAATGGAAGCGGTTCCGACGCACTGCTGGTGGGCGCTACCGGGGAGATATCCCTGCTCGCGGAGAGTGCCCGCTTCAAGACCATCTATCTGAGCGGGCGCGAGGCGCTGCAACCGGGGGCAAAACCTTCCGATTACCGGGAAAGGAGAGGGGATGTCCTCGGGCTGGTCGCCGTCCTGGAACCGTTCAAGGGGAGGCTTGCCGCCGAGGCGGAGCTGGATTTCGCCCTTTTTGACACCGACAGCGCCGATGAAGCGGGGGCGGTCATGGACAGTGCCTGCCGGGTAAAGGTCGGAGGGGAGTGGGCGAGATACCGGTACAATGCGCTCTATGAGCGCACCGGGCCGGATTACCGCCTCATGGGAGGCCAGGGGCCCAAGAGGGACTCGGAAGGGCTCTCCCTCGGGGTGGAAACCAGCTTTAACATCCATGCCTTCGATCTCAGGCTTTCGCGCCACCACAACAACACCGGCAACAACGAACTGCATCCCCGGCTTTACAGGTACGAGGGGCTGCTCGATTACACCCTGAAGGCGATCGAGACGCTGCCGCTGGGTCTGCGCTACAGGAAGAGCTTTGGGGAAAGCGCCAGGGAACCTGCCGGCTATCTGGCGAAGGAGTCGGAAGAGGATGCCGTTTCGGGGCGGGTGAATTATCTTGCCGGGAAGTGGGATCTCGGGTTGCTGGCGAGCTTCTCGCAGCGCACCGACAGGATCCGCGCGGAACGGGAATCGACTGCCGCAACGCTTGCCTTTTTACCCAAATTCGCTGCCGGACCGGTAACCGTGGCCCCTGATTTTTCCGTCAGGCGCTCGATGGACTTTCCCACCAGCCTGCGCACCGACCAGTACGCGGTCAGTCTCGGCATCAACGGGAGCGCGCTCGAGAAGAAGCTCGACTACGAACTCAAGGGGGGATTCAAAAAGGAGTGGGCCGGCCTTGCCAACCATCGTAAGGAGACCCTTGGCGCCAAGGTGAAAGCGGCCTATCCCTTTGCCAGCCTCTTCAAGAGCGCCTGGCAGCCCTCCATCGGCATCAGGGGGGAATACAACGGAAGCAGCGACCGGCTGTCCGACCGGAGAAGCAACGCCTTCTCGCTGTTGTTTTCCGTGGAGGGACGCAGCCTGCTGTAGTTCACAGTTTCACCAGCTCGTAATCCCTGCTTCCCAGCCCGATCTTCTCCGCGTGCTCCAGTTGCACCTCCCAGTCGATCTCCGGGTGCACGCCGCGGAATTTGTCCCCTCCCGGCTCGTGGCCGCTGGAGAGTGCGGTATCCTGATTGCCCCGGGCCTGGTTGACCAGGTCGGCGCAGGCCTGGTCCAGGGCCACCGGGTCGGTAGAGGCGCAGATCCCGATGTCGTTCACGATCGGCGCGTCCGCGTGTCCGTAGCAGTCGCAGGCGGGCGAGACCTGGGTGATGAAGTTGAGATACAGCGTCTTCCCCTGCTTGCCGACGACCGCACCCTTGGCGTACTCCGCCATCTTGCGCATGACCAGCGAGGCGCTCTCGTTCCACTGCACGTTGATCGCCTTCCTGAGGCAGGAGGTGATGCAGCGGCCGCAGCCGACGCAGGCGGCAGGGTCTATCTGAGCCTTACCTTCCAGTATGGCTATCGCCGCGTGGGCGCACGATTTCAGGCAGACAGCACAGCCGTTGCAGAACTTCTCCGCCACCTTGGGCGCCACGGTCGAGTGCTGCTGCATCTTGCCGGTGCGGCTTGAGCACCCCATGCCGAGGTTTTTCAGGGTGCCGCCAAAGCCGGTCAGCTCGTGGCACTTGAAGTGCGATACCGCCACCAGGGCGTCCGCCTCGACGATCTCGGCCCCGATGCTGACCGTCTCCAGGATCTCGCCGTCCACCCGGACCTCCACCGCGGTGTGCCCCCTGAGGCCGTCGCACATGATCAGCGGCGCCCCGACCACGGCATAGGCGAAGCCGTTTTCTATGGCGCAGGCGAGTGCTGAGACCGCCTCCTTGCGCTCGCCGGGATAGAGGGTCGAGGAGTCGGTGAGGAACGGTTTGGCGCCGCATCCCTTGATCTCGTCCACCACGCGGCGCACGAAGATGGGGCGCACGAAGGTGTGGTTTCCCTTCTCGCCGAAGTGCACCTTGACCGCGACCAGGTCTCCCGGAGAGAGGCAGCCGGCAAGGCCCGCCCGCTGCATCAGCCGGCCGATCTTGGCAAACAGGTTCTCCCGCGCCCCCGCCCGCATATCCGCGAAATACACCGTGCTGGACATAACTCTTACCCTCCTGGCCGGCATTGACTGCACAATTCAAAAAACGGAATAGCCTGACCACAGAGGACAGAGAGGAAAGGCCAGATCAATTTAAATCCTGATGGCAATGATCTTCCGCTGTACGTCCCTCCCCCTTCAAGGGGGAGGACAGGAGGGGGATGGGGGTGTGTCCTGACGCAGGCTCTACCCCATCCCCACCCCGACCCTCCCCTTGAAGGGGAGGGAGAGTTGTCGGTAGCGTGACCTTTGTGACCTTTGTGGTCAAGCTGTTGAATTGGTCTCGCTGTTGTGTGGTACCATATATCGTCTGCCATTTCAACAGGGGTTAAGTTTTTCTTGCTCTGGCTGGGAAATATGTTATTTATTAAAAAAATGGACGAAGGGAGCGCTGATGATCGAATGTGATGAGCGGGAGCTCTGGATTATGGGGCTTGGAGATAGGGTGGAGAGGGGAGCCATCGTTTGCAGCTATCTTGCCGAGGCGGGACATCGTGCCAGGACGGCGAAGCCCTCGGAGCTTGCGGCGTGCACCCCGCGGGCGATCCTCCTTGACCTGTCCCCCTGGTCCGATGACGGCTGGGGCATCCTGCTCTCCCTGAAGGGGGACCCGGCCACCCGGGACATCGCCATCCTCCCCCTTTACCTGAGCGAGATCGGCCAGGTGGGCGAGGTCTTTCCCATTGCCGGTTTTTTCACGCTTCCCATCGACGGGCCCTACCTCATCAAAAGACTGAAGCAATTGGGGCTCGCCGACGAATCGGAGGACTACGATCTGCAGGCGATGCTGGTCACGCGCAAGGGTGAGGAGCAGGTGATGCATGTGCTGACCACGCTCGGTTTCGAGGTGGTGAACGCCTACACCGGGAAAGAGGCCGTGGCTCTTGGCACCATCATCCATCCCTACATGATGTTTTGTTCCCTGATGCTCGCCGACCTGGGGGCGTTCGAACTGATGGAGCGGTTCCGGCTCTACCCGCAGACGCGCAACATCCCGTTCTTCGTGCTTTTGAAGGACGGCATGAAGGAGGGGGAGCGCCTCGCCATGAGCCGCAGCATAGACCACCTGGTCCGCAAGACCTGGCTCTCCCGCGAGGAGTTCCTGAGCTATTTCAAGAAGGCAAGCGCCTGATGCCGTCTCCGCCCAAGTAGCCTCGGCTGCGGCGGACGGGGCTGCCGGCAGGGGCGGGAGTGCAATGGGTTTGAATTCAGGGGGTACGGCTGTCAGCCGTACCCCCTGAATTCGTTTGGGGCTCTAGTGGAAACTGCTCGCTCAGGCGCGCTGCTGGCAACGGCCCGGTCTGGTAGTTTCATATGCTAAATCCTCTGCCGTTTACCGAAGCAGAGACAGGTCCGAGAGAGGGTGTCAATTTGTTGTTAAATGTTTTCTACTGAATGCCGATAATAACTCTGGCGAGATAGTAAGGTGAACTCAACGGGGGGAGATATGTTTAGATGCTTAGCGGCATATGTGGCTCTACTGGTGGCCAACGGACTTTTCCTGTCACAGATCTATTTTAGAATCCTGAACTGACGACCTCTGCACTCAGGCCAGAGCAAATCCTGCCCCCCTTTGCAGTGGGGGGCTGGAAAGCCGGGAGGGACGGAAAACGCATCAGGCGACCCTGCTCAGATGCTGGTCCCTGATATCTTCCAGGCCGTCCATGATGGCAAGAGAGGTGCAGTCGACCTCCTGCATCAGCTGGGCGGCCCTGCTCCGGTTCCCCGAGTTGACAACGGATACGGTCTCCTTTGCAAGGGAGTGAATCCGCTCATGGACGGCATTTATAGCCTGGAACGAACTCAGTTCTCCGCAGAGCTGCCTCCCAGCGCTGTCATACCATTTCCCGAATCGGCAGCTGTGGTGGTCAGCGAGATCGCCTGCCTCGATTCGAACATCGCCAATGACCGCGGCCCGTACCTTGTTGACAAATAACCGGTGGTCGTTGGCGGCAACTGTCAGCATGAGGAGTTCGCTTTCCCTGGTCCTGAATCCCTTGACGGTATCCTGGAGCTCTTCCGAAAGCTTGTTGAGCTTTTCCGCTTCCGTCGAGGTCTCCTCGGCTGTCCGTGCCGTTTTGGCGAATGCATCCGTTATCTTGTGAATGTTGGAACTGATCTCGCTCGTGGTTGCGGTCTGTTCTTCCGCGGCCGTGGCTATTTGATTTATCTGATGCGTCACTTCCCCGATCTGCTGTAAAATCCCCTGAAGCGCCTCACCGGATCGGGCTGCCTCCTCCGTCCCCTTGGCAACCTCGGCAACACCCTCTTCCATGGTATCGACCGCCATTTTGGTTTCTCTCTGAATCGCCTTTATCATCTCCCCGATTTCCCGTGTCGCGCGAGTGGTCCGTTCCGCGAGCGCCCTGACCTCGTCTGCAACCACGGCAAACCCTCGCCCCTGCTCACCGGCTCGAGCCGCCTCAATGGCCGCGTTGAGCGCCAGCAGGTTGGTCTGGTCGGCGATATCCCCGATGGTTCCGACAATATCGCCTATCTGATCGGACCTCGCGCCGAGACCTTCGATGACCAGCGCGGTGCTCTTCACCCGTGCGGCGATCCGGGTCATTCCCTCGACCGTACTCCGGATGACCGAGGCCCCCTCGGTTGCAAGCTGGTTGGAATACCGGGAACTCTCTGCCGCCTTTGAGCAGTTCTGGGCAATGTCGGCCGATGTTGCCGACATTTCTTCGCCGGCGGTGGCTACCGATGTGGCCTGGGAGGCAGCATCGCCGACCCCTTTGGACATGTTCTGGGAAAATGCCTGGATGGAGCCGGCAGAAGCCGCAAGGTGGACGGCAGTTCGCGCTGAATGTGCGATCATGATGTCAAGCGTGTTGACAAAGTGGTTGAACTGCTTGTTTACCTCGCCAAGCTCGTCGTTGCCGGAAGTATCCAGCCGCTTGGTAAGATCTCCGTCTCCCTTGGACAGGTCGGTTATCTTGGACACGAAGTCGTCGATCTTGCTCGTGACCAAACGCCTCAAAGCGATAGTCAGGCAGACCACACTCGCCATCAGAGCCGCCAGGCCCCACAGGCCAAGAATCATGCTGGAGCGTTTGGTGGCATCATAGGCCTGCTCGATGCTGGAGTCGAGCTTCAACACCCCCAGAATCTTGACATCCGCGTCATGACACGACTTGCATCCCTCCTCGTTTGCCAGCGGCAGATAGGTTTCCAGGATATGGGTGCCGTTGTCGAACTTCTCGCCGGTAACGGCCTGGCCGGTCTGGAGCGCCTTGACGACCGAGGGGTTGCCCTTGGCCCCGCTCCCCCGCTCCTCCCCTTTGTCGTTGAAAATGGCTAGAGAAAGTGCCCACTTATTTTGGATCACCTCCTTGATCTCCGCATCCACCCTTTTCGGGTCATCGGCCAACATCCCCTTTTTGATTTCATTGCAGATTATCTGCGCGGCATTTGTGCTGTTTTTCTTCTGTAATGAGATCAGTTCCTGCTTCGCCAGATACAAGGCGGCGCAACCGACAACGACCAGGCCCGATACCAGTGAAATTATGGCAACAAATAGAATCTTGTGCGTTAAAGAAAATCTTGTGCCTGTTCTCAGAACTATAGCCTGGCTTGGATCAGACATCCTTGTCCCCCCTTGTTGATCGTCCCCCCGGCTTCATGCCGGAAACGGGGTTCTCGGTCACACTTCCGCAAGCGTGGTAGCATGCTGAAGGGTGACGACAACCCCTGCCCCTTTGCAAACCGGGGATTAATGACTGTATTTGTTCAAACATAGCCCTGTATAATTAATCCGCACCCTAATAGCATGCTTTTTCGGCCCGGCAACCCCCTAACTTGAGCGGTTTTCCCTGATTTATGATTTTAAAATAATAATTAGAATTGATTGTTTCTGGGTGGTCAAGGTGGTTCGTCAACGAGGAGCGGTTCTAAGCCAATGCGATGACCTTTTCGTATGCCGTAGAGTCAGAAACGGCAGCCGGATCGCTCCCCCCTCTGTCTGTGAACGGCTACAATGCCGCCTATACCGGCAGGACCGTGCTGCCGACCGTGAAAATATGCCACGGCAGGCTGGTGCCCGAGGCGCTGCTGTGAGATAGGAGGGAGCGTCGGTTTTCTTCAGGGCAAGGAGCCGCTGTTCTCCCGCTCTGAAAACTCCCTCCCTTCAAGGGGGGCAGGGTGGGGATGGGGATGGGGATAGTACGGTAATCTATACTCAGGGACAAACGCCGCCGCAGGCGGGGCGGGTTACTCAAGAGGTAAGATCAAGGACCTTGGACTTTCAAGGCAATGCGGGGTGGCTTGGTGGCGCCAGTGGACCATTTCTCCAACACCCGATAAACATGCTTTTCTACTGCAGTACGAGCTTCCCATCGATCATGTCCTCTCGCCAAAAGCTCGTCATAATTTGTCTCCAGGTGGCGCACATGAGCGACCACCGCAAGCCGAACCACCTTCTCATTAAACGCTTTGGCCGAGGAGGACCGGCCGACCCGCCCACTGTATTTGAGGCAGGAATGCTCCGCTATAACTCGGTCTCTTCCAGCGGGGCAGCCGGGAAAAAGCTCCCTTACCCGCGCCGCGAACTCGTCCAGGTAGCGACGATCCGATTCTTCTCTGCGAGTCGCCTCCCGCTCCCTGCGGCGCTCCCTGATCTCCTCGTCTGCCAGACACTCCTGTTCCGCTTTCTCCAACGCCTGCGCTTCAACCAGCAGGCCCTGCCGTTCATAGCGCTTTCGGGCGCGGCTCCACATCAGCACAACGGCAGTAAGGGTCGAATGCTTGCGGGAGCGTCTGGTCAGAGCCATATTCCCGGAAGGGAGGAAAAGAAGATGGTCCAGATCGGCGCACGACAAACATAACGCGCCCTTTTCCCCGGCGAGCATGATCCAAGCCTTCGAGCCGAGCTCTTCTCCGCACTCGCCGCAGCTTGATACCCGGTGCGTGATGAATACCTTGATTTCCTTCTCGTCACTTTGCAATTTCACGATCCTCCCCTGAGCTCGACTCCAGTTTGGTCGCTTCGTAGGGCGCTTGAGGGCTAACTACAGCAAAATCGACCCCGCTCAAGCCGCTCTCAGCATGAAATCCACATGCAAGGCGTCATAGGGGAAGATAATCTGGCCTGTGCCGGTCTTCTCCAATATCCCAGCTTTCAGAAGAGCTTGGACATTGAACCGGTCAAATCTTCACTGTCTTGTAGAGGAAGTTCTTGAACCTGAAGAACCTCTTGCGCTCTTCCTCGTCCTCCTGGGGGTCGCCGGTCACGGCCTTCAGGTGCCGCGCGATCTCGGGCATGCTTTTCCCCGCCGCCACCCGGCTCTTCTCGATCACCAGACGCACCACGTCCCTGGATATCCTGCTCTGCGAGTACGGCTCGTACACTGCTTCCCAAAAATCCTTACCGGTGCCGATCTCCGCCATGATGCCGCCCGCCACCTCCTCGGAGAGCCGCTCGGAGGCGGGGGAAACCTGGCCGCGCATGCCGTCGCGGATCGCCCTCCTGATGTCCTCGCCGGTCACGACCTTGCCGGTCCTGAAGAAGAGCGCTCGCAGCAGGATGCTCCTCAGCTCCCTGATGTTCCCCTTGTAGTTGTGGCCGCCCAGCGCATCCTTGGCGTCCTTGGAGAGGGTGGGGGCGTCGTCGCGCGCCTCCTCCTCGCGGCTGCGGTAGGTGCGGTAGAGCTTGCCCAGGAAGTGGGTGGCGAGGTCGGGTATGTCCTCGCGCCGCTCGTTCAGGGAGGGGACCACGACGGAGAGCTCGGTCAGGCGGTGGTACAGGTCCTCGCGGAAGTTGCCGAGGCTGATCTCTTTTTGCAGGTCCTTGTTGGTGGCGGCAACCAGCAGCACGCGGCTGATCCGCTCGCGGTTCTCGCCCAGGCGCACGAAGCCGCCGTTGTCCAGGAAGCGGAGCAACTGGACCTGGGTCTTGGGATCGGCGTCTCCTATCTCATCCAGGAATACGATGCCGCCGGCAGCCTCCTCGATGATCCCCTTCCGGTCGCTGTAGGCGCCGGTGAAGGCGCCCTTGATGTGGCCGAAGAGCTCGGAGTAGGTGAGCTCGCCGCTGTAGGCCGCGATGTTGGTCTTTTTCACCGGGAGCTCGCCGCCGGGGTTGGTCTGCTGCCGGTACAGCTCGTTCAACTTGTTGTACAGGTTGTTGAAGAAGAATTCCTTCCCCGCGCCGGTCGGCCCCAGTACCAGGATGGAGGGGAGCCCGATGGTCGCCTCCTGCAGCACGTTGCTGCTCCAGAGGGCGATCCTGTTGGAGAGCGGCTGGGCCACCGTGTTGATGAAGGCGACGATCTCCTGCGCCTTCCGGCTGTTGCCGATGATGTTCCCCAGGCGATAGGAGGAAACCTTGGGGTCCTTGTAGGCGATGTCGCTTTGCAGCTTGGTCACCTCGTACTGCAGCCGCTCGATGCGCTGGATGTCCGAGATATGGCGCGAGGTGAGCCGGTCGATGATCTGCAGGATCCGCTTGTGCTCCTCGGTGAAGTACCCCTCCTGAAGCGAGTTCAGGCAGATCACCGCGATCACCACGTCGTCGCTTATCACCGGGACGGCCATCTCGCTCCTGATCAGTTCGCTCATCGGGCGGTGGAAGCCTCCGTGCTGACTCTGATCGGAAACCTGGCCGATGATCCTGGGCTCCTTCACGTGCGCCACCCAGCCGGTGAGGCTGCGTTGCTCGGCGGGGAGCTCTGCGCCGCCGATCTTGAAGGGGGGGATCTTCTTCTTGAGCCACTCCTTGTTCTTGGCGCCGACGATGACACCATCCTCGTTCTCGACGATAAGCCACTTCTCTCCCTCGCGCTCCTGCACGATGGCGATGCTTCCGGTGTCGGCGCCGATAAGCTCGGTCGCCTTGGAGAGTACCTTGGTGAGAAACGGGTGCAGCCCTTCGTTGCGCTCCTGGAGCAGGTCCGATATCTCGGAAAGCACCTTTATCTCCAGGTGCTCCCCGCCCACCTCGTTGATGACCCGCTCCACCATCTCCGCGTGGGTCTGCAAAAGCCCCATCTCGAATTCGGTGAAGCTGGTGAGCTGGCGGGTGAAATAGTTGATCAGGCAGATGATCCGGCGCGATTCCGGCTCGAAGCGCGGCACCATGTAGAGGGTGCGCAGCGCCATCTCCTCGGTGAGTGCCCGGCGCTGGATGGTCCGGTCGCAGAGGTCTTCGATGAAGAGCGGTTTGAGGAGCAGGTCGTCGGTGATGACGCCGGATTCGTTCACGTAGCGGGAGACCAGGGAGGTCCCCTCCTTAAGGTCGATGTTCCCTACGCTGTCGTAGAGCGCCTTGAGGTCGGAGTCTTCCGCGTGGCTCGCCAATACCTCCATGCCGCCCCGGGTCGGAACCAGGACCGACGCCAGGGTAAGCCCGTCGATGAGGCGGACCGCGGAGCGGACCATGAATCCTGCAGCCTCTCTCTTCTTGTAGAGCTCGACCCGGCGGGCCAGCAGCAACTGCTGGTGGTATTTGCGGGCCTGATCGACCCTTTCGCCTGCCCGAGCCAGGAAGGGGATCAGCACCGCGATTTTTTCCTCGGAAAGGGGCTCCCCGTCGATGCAGGCGACGCCGATCGATTTGCCTTGGCTCGTGATGGGGAGCAGCGTGGTGCCGTCGATCTGGAAGCGGTGCGAGAACTCCCGGTCCAGAGGGAGGGCGTTGTCTGCCGGACAGTGGAACTGCGCCACCTTTTGGGTCACGAAGGTGAGCGAGACCGCACCCTCCGAGGAGATGATCGGGAAGGTCTCCCCTCGGATCTCTGCGGCGAAGCTGCCGCAAGAGTAGGCGCAGGAGAGGGCGCCGCGGGTCAGGTCCTCCAGGTAGATCCGCACCCGTTCCAAGGAAGAGACGAGCCTCGCCCCTTCACCTACCAGGTGCAGCATCTCGTCCAGGTTCTCTTTGCCAAAGGAGGCGATCCTGTCGCCGATCCTCGCCAGTTGCTCGCTTGTCGCAGTCATGGAGACCTCTGAGTACAAAAAATACACACTGGGGTACTTTAGAGAAAAACGGAGGGGGTGTCAAGGGGGAGGCAGCGGAGAGGCAGGGGAGAGGCAGGGGAGAGGCAGGGGAGAGGCAGGGGAGGGACCCGTCTTGATCTGATCAGCGCTGATCTTCAGTACGAGGGCTCGATACTCGCTCCCCCCTTTGAAAAAGGGGGGTCGGGGGGGATTTCGCCCAAAGCGCCACAGAGTGCAGCTTTGCAACTAACTGCAAATCCCCCTAAATCCCCCTTTTTCAAAGGGGGACTTTCAGCCGCACCCAGCGTTACTGAAGATTAGCACTAATCGGGTAACTTAATGGCAGTTTTCTCCCCCCGCCCAGGCCAGAGAGGCGGGTGTGGAAAATGGGGGGGAGGACAAAGGGACTCCGGGCGGCAGGGCAACCTATCACCGTATCAGAATCTTATCCACCCTCAGAGGACCGTTGCGGAGCTTGAGACTTCCCCTGATTATGGTGTAGTGGCCGTCATTGGAGCTGAACGGGGCGTTATACCCTCCTTTCAGCCGCACCTGCCTGTGGCCGAAGACAAGGTTTTCCACGAACTCCATCTCCCGCGCCCGAACGGTGGCGCCGTCGCCGGCGGCTGTGCAGGCAGCCTGCAGGGTCTGGTACGAAGCGTCTCCTACCTTGACATTGGGCGCGGCGTTGAAGGCCGCATCGACCGTCCGGTCGGTGGTCATGCTAACGCTGCAGGCGCCTGCGCCCTGGCAGGCCCCGCTCCAACCGCCGAATGTGGAACTGCCGTTGGCAGTGGCAAGGAGTGCAACAATGCTGCCGCCGGCGAAGGTGGCGCTGCAGTCGGCGTTGCTGCCTTGGACGCAGGCGATGCCGGTGGGCGAACTGTTGACGTTCCCGCCGCCGCTGCCGCTTAGGACAACGGAGAGGGTCGGCGCCGACGCGCTAACCGTAATGGAGAAGGGGGGGAGCGAGGCCGTTCCTGCAGCGTTGCTGGCGCTGATCACGATGTTGGAGTAGGTATCGGCATCGGCGTTGGTCGGGGTGCCGGTCAATGCGCCGGTGCCGGTATGGAAACTCGCCCACGGCGGCTTGTTCTGGATGCCGAGGCTGACGGCCCTGGTGGCGGTCGGGGTGAAGCTGTACGGACTCCCCGCGGCAACGGTGGTGGCCGGCGTGCCGGAAATGGTCGGCAAGTTCTCCTGCAGGGAGTGCTCGACGTTGGACCATCCCCCTTCCGTCAGGCCGCTTTTGGCCTTGACGCGATACCAGTAACCCCTGCCGAGCGTCAGGCCGGAGAAGGTCCATTGCCTCTGCGTGGTCCAGCCGGAGTCTGCCGGCGACGCGAACCCGGCATTGTCGGCACGTTCGGCGTAATACTGCACCGGTTCCACTATGGCAGGGACGACCGTAATGGTGCGTTCATAGTAGTTGTTCGCCTCGTCCGATTCCCCCACCGCGCCGTCATGGTCAATCCACAGCTTCAGCGTGTGGGCCCCGGCCGCCAGAGGACCGAAGGCCCGGTCGTTTTCCAATCCCACCCACTGACCCGGGCCGGTAGAGGGACCCCCCCAGTCCCAACTCCCCCCGCCCGTTCCCGTCACCTCGAGATGAACCTTGTAAGGCGAGGCGGTTGCGGTTCCCTGATTCACTGCCGCCCAGTTGAAGTAGAGCGTCTGGTTGTTGTAGTACGGGCCGGCGCTGCTGTGTGCCGCAGCCTGGCCCAGTAGTGACGTCCCGACGGGGATCGTGTTGTTCCAGTTTGACGGCTTGTACACCGCCAGATCGGCGCTGCCGCCAGCCTCGTTGCTGATGGCGATGTCGTCTATGTAGGCTCCCTGGTAGGCAGGTCCGGAGTCGGTTCCGTCGCTTACGAACTGGAATGCGAGCCACACCTGTGTCTTGCCGTTCAGGTTGCCCAGAGTAGGGACGTTTGACAGATCGAAAACCTTGGAGCGCCAGCTGTTGTGATCCCCGCTGACTTGATAGCCATAGTAATCCTCCCCATCCACCGAAGCCATCCATCTGAAATAGTCATGGCCGCTTTCTGAGAGGTTCTTGTACCAGAAACTCATGCCGGCGCCGCTAGAGCCCGCCAGGCTGAAGGGGCCATAGAGCATCCAGGCGTTCATGTCGTTGCCGTATCCGTTTTCCGGCGCCAAGCCGCTGGTCCCGCACCATCCGCTCCTCGAACCGGCGTATTTGTCAACGCCGGTCGCTCCCCAGGTCGGGTTGCCGTACAACTGCCAGCCGGTGCCGGGGAAGCTTCCCTCGAAGCTCTCGCTCCAGATCGAGGTCGCCGACAACGGCCCCGGGGCCGACGACATTTTACCCCCCTGGTCCGGCGCCACGATCCCTCTCCCCGGAGGGAGCGTGGCCCTGGCAGGGGCGGGTTGATGCTCCCCTGCCGGGCTTTGCCCCGTTTGCCGGGCCGTGACCGCGCCGGGCAGAGAGATGGGCGGGGAGCCAGCTTCAAGACCCGCTCCGGAGACGGCGTCGCGGCCCCCCGAAACTTCGCTGTTAAAGGCGGCAGCCGAGTTTGGCAGCGATCCGGCTGCCGGTGGATTGACGCCGCCCGGCGAGACCTGGCTCCAGGAGATGGTGTTGGTGGCCCCCGGGGTGACCGCAGGCTCGGCAGCAAGGAGCGGGGCGGGCAGACCGCCGCCGCCCGGCTCAGACTTGAAGCTCATGGACATCCCCGGGGCGCTGAAGGTGCCCAGACTCATTCCAGACGCGGACCCGTCCCACCACCTTGCATGTGGGGTGCTGGCGTCGTCGAGCCGGCCCGCATAACCGGCAGCGTCGTTTCCCTGGTAGTACAGGTCGAACCGGTCGCCGGGGTTGACGTTGTTCTGGAAATCCCATCGGTTGTCCGCCTGGACCAGGGTTACTTCGTAGTTCAGGTGGGAGGGGTTTGCCGCCAGGCTCTGATCGTCCTTGTCTCCCAACTCGTCCACGTGCCACACGGCGATCCCCCCTCCGGGGAGGATCGCGTCGCGCCCGGTCTTCTGCCGGTTTTCCAGCAGGAAATACTCGGTATCGACACCGGGCCGCCGGTATCGGTACAGTTTGTCATAGCCATTATTGGGTGCAGCCACCAGCGATCCGGTCAAAGTGGCGGCGCCCAGATCGGTAGCCGTCGCCCATCCGGCGGCGAGCTTGAGATAGGCGCCTACCTGGCTGGGATTGGTCCCGAGCCCGCCGCTGTTCATCAGGCAGAAGACCCCCGCTCCCCCGATCGAGTCCTGGTCGTAGTCGTAGATGTCAGGGAAGCCGCAGAGCATGTGGCCGTTTTCATGGCAGAATGTTCCCAGTTCCAGCGACGAGCCGAGGTCGGTGATCTGGTAGGGAAAAACCGACTTCCCGTTCCCCAGGGTAATCGGGCTGGTCAGGACCCAGGAGTGCGGCCAGAGCCCATTGCCCCAGACGCCGCTGTTGTACCCGGCGAAAAACACGTTAAAGGCAAGGACGTAGCCGGAGCCGTCGGTGGTGAGGGCGTTGAAGCTGGGGAGGATCGTGCTGCTGTAATCGCTCCTTGCTTTGAGGATGGCCAAGGCGTCGGTTATCAGCAACCGTCCCTGGCGGCCGTTGTCGATGGTCGTGTTGTTGTAGTAGCTCTTGGGCTTGGTCATCCTGACGTAGGTGGTGACGACGTTGGTGTAGCTCAGGCGGGAGCCGGAGACGTCGTTGAAATACTGTTTCACCGAGCCGTAGTTGCCAAATCCCGAGTACGAGTCGCCGTTCAAATACGCCTCTATTTCGGTCTTGCTGATGGTGGCCGGCGCGTCGGGAAAATCGATGAGCAAGGTCAACCCCACCTTGTTGCCGGTAGTGGTAGCCGGCGGGGGGGCGGGCAGCTTTTCCGGGTCTCCCGGGGCATAGCGGGGGTGCAGCGTCTCGGACTTTAACCGGGACCAGCGTTTTGATAGCCCCGTCTCCTCGTGCCATTTTTCCCGCCTTGCCCGGGCGGCGGCAGCGGCAGCGGCAGGGTCGATCCGGAGATGCTTTGCCAACCCTGTTGGCGCCGGGTGGTGGGCCAGCACTCCGGTCGAGAGCAGGCTCTTGCCGTCAGCGGAACGCTCCGCATAGAAGTACGCCTGCCGATCCGGATCGAATGCCACGGTATATCCCGTCATCGTTTCGAATACAGCATGAAATTCGTCTCCCGTTCCCCAAAGCGTGATCTTCACCTGATCTGGCTGGGTGAACTGGAAGTTTTTAGCAAACGGAGCGGCCGATAATTCTGCAGGTGAAAGCAAGAGGAACAGCGCCGCACCCAATAGAAACCCGAAAGCGATATACTTGCTAGCTGACTGGTAAAAATATTTGACTCTACTGCTCGATTTGAGCATGGCGATCTTCCTTTTTCTAGAGTGATATAAATAAGGAAGTGAACATCCTTTACCCTGTGCCAGGGTAGCATGATAAAAATGAGATCAAAGCATCAGCCACATACTAATTACGAGTCGAATGGAGGCTTTGATAAGTCAAACAGAGAAATTGTTTGATATTTGAGCAAAAACTGTAGTTGTATGCTCGCCGCACTCGACATTGTACACGGTGAATATTAGTTTACCAATGTTCGAATATATTAAATGCCAGCGCAAGTAAACACATTATAGTCCAAGTATATAGTTGCTAATTAGCATGATGTGATTGACTATTAGATATTGGTGAGGTATAGCTAGCCAGCTCATGAATAAGAGAGAGTGTAAACGCCTTCAATCAGTTTTTGGCTTACCTGTCAGTATTCGGGCTCGGGCGGATCTCACCCGGGAAACTGCAGCGGACCTATAGGTGGGGACGTGTGTGGCTGGAGTGCTAGCGGTTTCGGGAGTTTCACAGCGGGGTAGGTGGATCGTCAATGGTGGGCGACGGGGGATTCAGACGGGGGCTCAGACGGCGAGAGGGCGCTAAGGAGAGGGACTGCTTATTCTCGCGCCGCACATCGATTTATCAGCGTCTCAATTCGAAATCGACGGCAGCACGCTCATCCTCATCACCAGCAAAGCAAGTTCCAGGTCCAGGGAGCTGTCATCGGGAGCAGAAGGGGAGCAGTAGGGGAGCAGCAGGGGAGCAGCAGGGGAGCAGTAGGGGAGCAGCAGGGGAGCAGCAGGGGAGCAGCAGGGGAGGGCGCGGCCGACCCTACGGGTGCTTTGCCTTTAATTCAGATACAACAATTCAAATTGCAGCTGGTAGTAGTAGGTCGGGTAAGCGAGCGTAACCCGACACCTTCTGCTCGATGCTATCAACTGCACGTCGGGTTACGCCCTCTAGGCTAACCCGACCTACGCTCTTTGTCACGAATGCGCTCTGTGGCACTGTGGGCCAAATCCCCCCCGACCCCCCTTTCCCAAAGGGGGGAGAGAGTACGAAAAGCTGAGCTGGCTGAGCCTTCGGTCTAGCCCCTAGCCCCTGCCTCAATTCACCTGCCTCAATTCAACCCTTTCCTGATCTGGTACAGCTCTTCGAGGTTCAGCCCGTTCAGCTCGAAGAACTCTCTTTCCAGCTCCTCGACATAGAAACGGTCCAGTCCCGAATTCTCCAGAAAGTCTTCCCGCAGCGAGCTGTTCATTTCGGCGACGATCTGGGGGAGCAGGTTGTGGATGTACACGGCCTCCTTCTTTATGGTGAGTATCGCCTCGTGGAACAGGTGCGCAGGGATCTCCCCTTCGAGGATCTTCTTGTGGTTCAACTCCTCGGTCAATTCCTTCTTCAACGCATCCTGATCGGCTTTGGTGGCGTACTTCGAATAGAAGTTGCGTATCCTGTCCTTCACATGTTCGAGCAGGGTGAGGTGCATCCGCTCGTCCCCGTCGATCTGCAGCAATTGCTCCAGAAGCCCGGCCGTGGTGAAACGGTTCTCCTCGATCAGCTTGAGCCCCGCCGCCAGATGGCTCACCTTTTTCCTGCCGTAGATCCCCAGGTACTTGTCCTCGAAGATCCCGGAGAGGAAGAGCCTGGTGAAAAGGTCCGGCGCCAGGAGATCGAAGGCGCTCTTGTTCCCCAAGAGGCTGCGGATCATCTCCTCGGAGATCTTGACGTTCTCCATGAAGGCGAGCTGGTTGATGGCGGAAGAGGTCGCGTCGTAGCGGTCGAAGTAGGTGATTATGTAGGAGTATCCCTCCAGGATGGAGATGTCCGCGCCGTCGCGGATCTTCTCGTCGCACGCCTTGCTGGCGTCGAGCAGCATCTCCTCGAAGGCGTGGTCCCGGTTCTCGGCGGCCTGCTTCTTGGCAAAAAGCAGCTTCAGCATGTCCTCGGCGTCGATGACGCTCTCGATGTGCCGCTCGGAGAGAAACATCCCTTCCAGGATCTGCCTGGTTTCGGAGATGTAGTTGCTCTCCTCCAGATCGACCAGCTTCTTGTCCTTCTTCAGCATCTCGTCCAGCGTGTAGAAGAGCGCTCCGGGGATCTTGTTGCGGACCGAGAGGGTCTTGAGCCGGGTCAGCCGGGCGTTTTCCAGCTTGTTGATCTCCCCCTTCCGGTTGCAGGCGATCAGGATGTTCTTGTACTCGTCCACGATGCGGCGGTTGTCCGGATGCTTGTACATCACGTCGATCCGGATCCTCTCCTGCTGGTAGCGGTCGATCCCGTAGCGCTCGGCAAGGGCGGCCAGCATCTGGAAATCGGCGTCGGTGATCTTCTTGTTGTGGAAGTAGAGCGACTTGAAGGCGTCGCTGTACTCCCTGTGCCGGGTGTTGATCAGCTTGAAGAGGAACAGGTGAGCGCTCGGCTCGTCGATGAGGCTCAGTATCTCCTCGATGATGAGGTTGTCGTGTTCTTGACCTACGGCGGAGGAGCGTTTCAGCGCCTTGCCGAGGACCTTGACGATGCGCTCCTGCTGCTCGTGGAGGATGCCGGAGAAATCCGCGCCGGTCAGCGCGAAGAAGTAGTTGAAAACGGCGTTGCCGTCGAAGAAGATCTTCTCGTAGCTGTGGTAGCCGTCGGTACGGTCGCTGAACCTAAGCGTGCCGGTGCGGTGATCGTAGTGGGTGCCGTAGACGATGAGCCGGTTGGAGACCTCCTCCTTGGCCAGGTCTGCGATCGGCTGGTCCACACCGAACATGTACTCGCAGAAGGAGCCGCCGTTGCCGCGGTGGCTGATGCCGTTTTGGCCGATGACGAACTCGTTGCCGGGAGAGAAAAAGCGGATCTCCTGGTGGTCGGCCTGGTCGGTGTTGAAGAAGTAACGGTTGTAGGCCTCGGTCCCTGCCGTGATGGCGTAAAACTCGATCTGTTCGTTCACATAGCCGTGTAGTCGAATGTCTCTGAACATCAGCTCCGTCCGTTTTCCTGGTTTCTTCTGGATGGCAGTACCGTCGCCGCGTAGCAAGTCAGATGGCAACGCTTCATGTCAAAGCTCGATCACCATGCCGTCGTAGGCGAACTCCACGCCGACAGGGAGCTTGGCTCCGTCTTTGTGGTGCACCTCGTGGGTCAGGTGGGTCAGCAGCGTGCGCCGCGGCCGCAGGGCCTGCACCAGTTGCAGCGCCGCCTCGATGTTGAGATGGTTCGGATGTGGCGAGTAGCGCAGGGCATCGATTATCAGCAGGTCGAGCCCCTGGAGCATCGCCATGGAAGCCTCGGGTATCTCGCTGCAGTCGGTGAGGTAGGCAGCGTTGTCGAACCGATAGCCGGTTGCGTTAAATGCGCCGTGCATGATCGGTATCGGGAGCACCCTGCAGCCGAACAGCTCGAATTCCCCGTCGACGGTAAAAGGCTCCAGGAGCGGGGAATACCCCTCGGAGCAGAGCCCCTCGAAGATGTAGGAGAAGCTGGCCGTGACCTTCTCGATCGTTTCCGGGCTGCCATAGCAGGGGATGATCCGGCGGTGGATGAAATGGAAGCCGCGCAGGTCGTCGATGCCGTGGATATGGTCGGCATGGGTGTGGGTCAGCAGCACGGCGTCGATCTGCGGGATTCTTTCCCGCAGCGCCTGTCGCCGCAGGTCCGTGGAGGTGTCGACCAGTATGCGTTGACCGCCGCACTCAACCAGTATGGAAGCGCGTGTTCTCTTGTCGCGCGGGTCGGTGGACTCGCAGACCTGGCAGTGGCAGCCGACCATGGGAACCCCGGTCGAGGTGCCAGAGCCGAGGATTGTTATTTTCATGTGAGCCTCGGAATGCGAGTAAAGTAGCATGATTCCATCGGGTGAGGCAAGGGGTTTATCCCTTGCCTAGTGCGGGTTTTGCGGCTATTATCAAATCTGCCAGGGAGCCGCATTGCAGCCTGATCTATCATTAAAAAGTGTGGGCCGGGCAGCCGGCAGTTGCAGCCGGGAGTTGAGCGGCGGCCCCGCCGGAAAAACAATATAACAGAGGTTTTTATGCGTGTCGGCATCGTTGCCCCCAACTATTACCCGGTTGAAAGCGGGAATGCCGTGACCGTGAGACGGCTCGAACGGCATCTGAGGCTTCTTGGGTGCGAGGTGCAGGTTTTTCCGGTGGATCAGTTCTCCGGAGAGCAGCTTCTGGCTGGGCTCAAGGGATTCGCACCGCAGCTGCTGCACGCCCTTCACGGCTATCACGGTGGCAGGATGGCGCATGCGCTCGCGCAGGCGCTTGCCATCCCGTACCTGGTCACCTTGACCGGCACGGACGTCTACCAGGCGCTCTCCGACCAGCGCAGCCTTGAGGTCCATGGTGCGCTCAGGGGCGCCGCCCGCCTGGTAGCCTTCCATGCCTGCGTCAAGCGCCGCCTGGCTGAGCACCTCCCGACCCTGGAAGAGCGGACGGTGGTGATTCCCCAAGGGGTGGAGCTGCCGGTGCTCCCTGCCGACGGTGTCGCCGGGGGTGGAGACGAGAGCTTCACCTTCCTGCTCCCCGCAGGGATCCGTCCCGTGAAAAACGTGCTTTTCCCGCTGCAGCCCCTGGCGAACCTGCATGCCGTCCACCCGCAGATACGCTTTCTGCTGGTGGGTCCGGTGCTCGACACGGCGTACGCGGCAGAGGTTATGGAAACCCTGGAACAGTATCCCTTCGCCAGCTATCTGGGAGCGGTGGGGCATGACGCCATGGGGGAGCTTTACCGTGCAGCCGACGTCGTGCTGAACAGCTCCCTGATCGAGGGGGGGATGGCGAACAGCGTCCTGGAGGCGCTGGCGTACCAGAAGGCCGTGCTTGCCACCGACATAGAGGGGAACCGCTCCATCCTGAAGGAGTGCGTGACCGGGCTCCTTTACCGGGACGCCGAACAGTTCCGCTCCAAGGCGGGCCTGCTGGTGACAGATCCGCAGCTGCGTGAGAAGCTCGGCAAAAACGGCAGGTCGCTGGTGCGGGACAAGTACCCTCCGGAACAGGAAGGGCGGGCCTATCTGGAGCTTTATCGGGAAATCCTGCAGCGCTGACTCCGGCCGGTGCCATGCAAAGCTGCATCCCCTTTGAAAAGGGCGGTAGTCCGCCCACCCTTGGTAGGGCGAATAATCCTTCGCCCTTATCGCTACCAAGATCATATCTCCCCCAAGTCCTGCCATAGCAATTGAATCCTTGCCTTTGTGCCTTAACTTAACATGATTAGTACTGATCTTCCGCTATTCAAGTTCCTCCCCCTTCAAGGGGGAGGTCAGGAGGGGGATGGGGTTGTTTTGTACCTGGAGTACCCCCATCCCCACCCCGACCCTCCCCTTGAAGGGGAGGGAGTTTTATCAGCGGAAATTCGTACTAGTCAGGTAACTCAACGGCAGTGCTCCCAGGCCCCACCAGGGGAGAGGGGACTGCGGGTTCCTCTCCCTTTCATGTTGGGAGTTGCTAATACGGAATCCCAGCGTAGAATTCCTATCGGCGCGTACCCCGGGAGGACGTGGAGACCCGGGCCGCTCGGTCCGATAACTTAGACAGGAAAAAGGAGGAGCACATGGGAAAGGTAAAACTGTTGCTGTTCGTAATGCTGGCCGCGTTCTTGACGGCCTCGACCGGGTTTGCCGGGGAAAAGAGCTTCAAGGCGAAGCTCACCCCGAAGGAAGAAGTCCCGAGCAACAAGGCCAACTCTTCAGGAAAGGCGGAATTCAAGCTCAGTGAAGACGGCAAGCAACTCAGCTACAAACTGCAGGTGAAGGAGATCACGGATACCACCGCTGCCCACATCCATACCGGCAAAAAAGGGGAAAACGGTCCTCCGATCGTCGGTCTTTTCGGCGGTGGTAAGAAGGGGAAATTCAGCGGCGTCCTTTCCGAGGGGATGATAACGGAGAAGGAAATGATGGGGAGTCTCACCGGCAAACCTCTCGAAGAACTGGTGAAACTTCTGAAGGCGGGCGACACCTATGTCAACGTCCACACCGAAGCAAACCCCGGTGGCGAGATACGCGGCCAGATCAAATAAGCAGCCATCCTTCCAGCTGCTAAGCCTGCTACCGGTCGGCGCGACCAGCCGGTAGCGGGAATCCTTATTTCCCCTCCTCGATCCAGATCAGGTCGGTCACTTCGGGCTCGGGCAGGTTCGCCAGCTCGATCCCGAGCAGGTCGTTTGCCTCCAGGGTGGGCAACTGCTCGATCCCCTGCATCTTTTTCTGGATGCGCCGGGTCCGGGTAGCCGCCGAATCTATGCTGGATGAGGCCTCGTCCAGTTTCTTCCTGGTCTTATCAAGCAAGGTCCCGAAGTTCATGAACTCGGTCTTGATGGCGCCAAGCAGGCGCCAGACGTCGCTGCTGCGCTTTTCTATGGTCAGGGTCTTGAACCCCAGGCTCAGCGAAGAGAGGAGGGCGGCGATGGTGGTGGGGCCTGCCACGATCACCTTGTGGTCGCGCAGAATCGCGTCGAAGAGCCCCGGGCGGCTCAGCACGGTGGCGTAGCTCCCCTCGTTAACCAGGAACATCACGGCGAAATCGGTGGTGTCGGGCGGCGAGAGGTACTTGTCGCAGATCAGCTTCGCCATCGCGAGCACCGTCTTGTCGAGCTGGCGCGTCGCCTCCTGGACTGCCGCCTGGTTCCCCTGTTCCTGGGCCTCGACCAGCCTCAGGTAGTCCTCCTGCGGGAACTTCGCGTCGATCGGGAGCCAGAGCGGCCTGTCGTCCCTGCCCGGCAGGCGTACCGCAAATTCCACCCGTGCATCGCTCCCCGGCTTGGTGGCGACGTTGACGCCGTACTGGTCCGGCGTCAGGATCTGTTCCAGCAGGTTGTGCAGCTGGACCTCTCCGAGGGTGCCGCGCGTCTTGATATTGGAGAGCACCCTTTTCAGATCGCCCACCCCCGCGGCCAGCGATTGCATCTCTCCCAGCCCCTTGTGGACCTGCTCCAGCTGTCCGCTCACCTGCTTGAACGATTCGCCCAGCCGCTTCTCCAGGGTCTCGTGCAGTTTTTCGTCGACCGTCGCCCGCATCTGTTCGAGCTTCTTTGCGTTGTCCTCCTGGAGCCATTTGAGCCGCAGTTCCACGGTCTCGCGCAGCTTGTCCAGGCGCTGCTCGTTGCTCGCCGTCAGGCTCCCTAACTGCTGGGTGAACCCCTCCAGTTGCCCTTTTTGCAGCGATGCGATATCGACCATCCGTTTTTGCACCGCATCGCCGAAGAGCCTGAGGCTGCCGGAGAGCTCCTCGCGGTTTCGTCCCAGCTCCGCCTGGAACATCCGCTCCAGCCGCTCCAGCCCCTTTTCAAGCTGGCCGAAGCCAGCCTCGGACGAGGAGCGGCGTTTAAGGCTCAGGTAGCACAGGAGCGCGACGGCAAGCGTGGCTGTTAGCAGCAGTATGGTGATGGACTGGAACAAATGGTCGGTCATATCTTTTTTCCGATCAGGCAGGAGATAACTCCCTCTTTCTTCACAAACACCCCTTCCCCCTGCCCCACTGCCATTAAGTCAAGGTCAGTGCCAGTTTCGTGCACGTTGCACCAGCCCCCTCTCCCTTGATGGGAGTGGGTTGGGGAGAGGGTGAAAAGCTCGCATAAGCCCCACCCTCCCCCCCGCCCCACTGCCATTAAGTTAAGGGCATGAGAGGTAGGGTGGGCCGTGCCCACCACAACCGCATCCTGATGGTGGGCACGGCCCACCCTACATGATTCACGGAATCACCGCTTAACTTAATGGCAGTGCCCCCCCGCCCCCTCCCATCAAGGGAGGGGGAGCGAACAGCGAAAGGGGGAGCGGTTAGGACCGGTTTGCTGGAGATCAGGTGACGACCTCGGGTCCTACTTTACGGCAACTAGCCAAGGAACTTGATCAGCGCCGCGTTGAACTCCTCGGGCTGCTCCATGTTGACCATGTGGCCGGCCTTGTCGATGATCCGGCTTTGGCAGCAGGGGAGCCCCGCCGTCAAGAGCTCGACCGCGTCCGGGGAGGCTGCACGGTCAAGAGCTCCGGCGATGACCAGCGACGGCTGCCGGAAATCCTGGAGCAGGGGGGTGTAATCCTTCCTGTCCCTCATGGCCAAAAGTCCGCCGGCGAGCGCCCTCGGGTTGGTGTCGCGCATCCATGAGGTGACCCTGGCGATCAGATCCGGCCTCTTCTGCATGCTGTCGGGAGCGAAAAGGAGCTCCGCGAAGATCTTGATGATCGGGTTGGCGCCCAGCCGCTCGGCCTCTGCGGCCATGGCGCTCCTGCGGGCGCGCCCCGCCTCGTCGTCTGCCGAGCTCTTGGTCGCGATGAAGCAGGCGGCGCGGACCCGTTGCGGGTAGCGCTCCAGCAGGTTCAGCAGGATGTACCCCCCCATCGACATGCCGCCCACCACGGCCCGCTCGATCTTCAACCCGTCCATCAGCGCGATCAGGTCGTCGGCGAAGCCGTCCATGCTGTAGCCGTCCAGGGGAGCGTCGGTTGCTCCGAAGCCACGTAAGTCCGGAGCGATGACCCGGTACCCCGCCTCGGCAATCGGCAGCAACTGCGGTTGCCACATCTGGCGGTTAAGAGGGAAGCCGTGGATGAGCAGCAGCGCAGGGCCGGTTCCAACGTCGTCGTATGTCATCGATATATCGTTTATGGTCAGTTTCATAGTAGTAGGTCCTTGCCTTTGAAGTCCCCCTTTGGCAAAGGGGGATTTAGGGGGATTTGCTTTCGGTGCCAAGGCAAATCCCCCCCAGCCCCCCTTTGTCAAAGGGGGGAGAGTGGAGAGAGCGGGCTGCCTAGCTTTTCCAGAGCCGGTCGCGCAGCCCGGATCGTCTCACGATCCGCCGCTGCACGGCGGTATGAAAGAGCTCGGCGTTTCCCATGACTTCCACGGACTTTTTGGCCCGGGTGATGGCCGTGTAGAGCAGCTCGCGGGTCAGAAGCGGCGCGTCACGGTCCGGAAGGATCAGCAGCACGCGGTCGAATTCCGACCCCTGGCTCTTGTGCACGGTCATGGCGAAGGCGCTTTCGTGCTCGGGAAGCCTGAGCGGAAGCACCTTGCGCATGATGCCGGTGCCGGAGGGGAAGAAGGCGCGCAGGTCGTTGCCCGATTCGGGATCGGGAAGAATCAGCCCGACGTCCCCGTTGAAAAGGCCGACGTTGTAGTCGTTGCAGGTGATCATGACGGGCTCTCCGGCGTACCAGCGCCCCTCGGGATTGATCAGCCCCGCCTTTGCCAGACGCTCGCGAACCAGGCGGTTAACGGACTCCACGCCGTAGGGGCCGCTGCGCATGGCGCACAGTATGCGAAAACGTCCGAATTCGGCGAAGGCCTCCTCGGGGGTGCTCTTTTTCAGGTAGGCGCCGAAGCCCCCCACGATCCGCCCGGCGAGCGCCTCGCCAAGGCCGGCTGCCGCTGGCGTCTGCGCCATGGAGATATCGGGAAAGCGCTCGTCGTCTAAGGCCGCCAAGGCCGCAGCGCCGTCTCCCGCGTTCACCAGGGCGCCGACTGTGCCGATTCCGCTGGCGGAGGCGAAACGGTAGCTCTTCCTGAGCAGTACCACGGCGTCTCCCAGCGGCCCGATCGATTCCTGCACCGGGAGCCGGTCGCCGCCCAGCTCGGCGGCGAGAGCCGCGAAGGGGGCGGAAAAGCCATGGATTCCGCCGGTATTGCAGATGTCGCCAAGCACCGCGCCTGCTTCCACGGAGGCGAGCTGGTCGCGGTCGCCGAGCAGGATCAGGCGGGTATCGGCCCTGAGGGCGTCGACCAGCTTGGCCATGAGCGGCAGGGATACCATGGACGCCTCGTCGACGATGACGATGTCGTAGGGGAGCGGATTTTCACCGTTATGGCGGAAGCTGCAGGAGCCCTTCAGGTACCCCAGCAGCCGGTGCAGGGTGAATACATCTTCCGGAATCAGTGCACGCACCTCATCGGTGCACTGCACGCCGCCCATGATCGACTCCTTGAGCCGTGCGGCGGCCTTGCCGGTCGGGGCGGCCAGGGCTATCCGGCAGCTCTCTCCCCCCTGCTGCTCCAGAAGCAGGGCCAGCACCTTGACCACGGTGGAGGTCTTGCCGGTTCCGGGTCCCCCGGAGATGACGCAAAAACGCCTGCTGACCGCGGCAATCGCCGCGACCCGCTGCCAGTCGGTCTCCGCATCCGCTTCACCGGGGAAGAGGCGCCCGAGCCCCTGTTTCAGCAGTTCCCTGTCGAAGCCGGCGGCTGCGCCCCTTTTCTGGATGGCGTCGGCGAGTTCCTCCTCGTAGCGCCAATAACGGTGCAGATAGAGCCGGTTGGCGCCGTCCAGGATCAGGGGCCTGAACTCTCCCGGTGCGCCGACCACGGAAAAGGCGCCGAGCCGCTCCACCCAGGCGGCGAGGTTGTTCTCCACGCCGAGGGCGGCGGCATCGCCATTCTTCAGGGCGCAGGCCAGGTCCAGGCAGACGTCGCCCGCCACCACCCCGCGGCTCAGAAGGGCTGCGGCCGCCTTCAGGTGCGGGTCTTCGCTTCCCGCCTGCCGGCAGATGAAGGAGGCGAACTGTCTGTCTATTTCATTAAGCTGAACTCCATCAGGAGTCATGGGTGGTCACCTTGTGTCGATTTGTGTCGATGTGTGCCAGGAGGCATATCGCGCAGTCGGAAACGCCCTCACCCCTGCCCCTCTCCCGGAGGGCGAGGGGTGTAGCTGCAGGCCGGGTTAGCCCGCAGGAATCAACGAGGTGTGGAGAAAGGCGTCGGGTTACGCTGCGCTAACCCGACCTACTGTTCAAACGCTCCCTGCTCCGAGCAGCGCATCCGAGAGCTCCGCTATGAAACTTTTGGGGGGACGGTCGGCGAAGACGCCGTTACCCTTGCGGTTCACGCCGCGCAGGAACAGGTAGAAAACCCCGCCGAAGTGCCGGTCATAGTCGTAATCGGGTATGCGAAGCCTGAGATAATTGTCGAGGGCGACGGTGTAGAGGAGATACTGGAGCGGATAGAGGCTCTGCTCCATCTCGCGCCGCATCCCCGGTTGGTCGTAATCCTCGACACGGTTTCCCAGGTGGTTGGATTTCCAGTCCAGGATGAAGTAGCGCCCGCCGTGCTCGACGACCAGGTCGATGAAACCCCGCAGCATACCCTGCACCGGCGCAAAGGAAAGCCGGCTGAAGAGTCCCGCCATGTTCACCGGGAAGGTGTCGAACAAAAGGTCACTGCCTCTTTCCGGCCGGCTCCGATCGGAAAAGCGCGACACGGTCTCCCGCAGGCGCTCGGAGGTGACCGAGGCGAGCGGGAAGAAAAACTCCAGCTCGGTGAAGCGCCTCTCCATCCCGATCCGGGCCAGGGTGAAGCGCTCCGCTCCCAACGGGGCGTGCAGCACGTTATGCACCATGGCGCAGACCGTGGCGCACCATTCCGCCGGAAAGCCGTGCCTGTCGAGCAGTTCGGTCACCAGCGGTTTGAGGAGGTCGGGGGAGCCGGTAAAATCCAGCCGCTCGAAGATCTCGTGCAGGAAAATCCCCGCCTTGGCTCCCCTGGGGAAGGCGAAGATGCCCGAGGGATCGACGCCCTTAGCCGGCTGGGCCTCGCTGAAGCTACCTTCGTCGCGGTCGGGAAGCTCGGCTGCCTGGTGGTGCCGGGTGGCAAGGGAGGTGAAGCTCGCCACGCGCCAATCCCTTGCAATGCTGCCTGAAAAGCGCCGGAAGCTGAAGCTCGCGCTGTCGGATGCCTGCGGCAGGTAGGATTCCCTGTCCGCCGCAGGCATCCGGATCACCTCGATGGAACCGTCGGAGGAGTCGGCCAGATGAGCCAGTTCGGCAAGCATCGCCTCGTCGCTGAGCGCCACCTGACCCCTCGCGCCCTGGGCATCCGGGTGCAGCAGGTAATGCAGCGCGCAGTCGCCTGCATCCTTGAAGGCGCCCCAGATCAGGTAGGTGCGGTGCTTGCCGCGGGTCAGCGCCACGTAGAGCAGCCGCAGGCTCTCCGCCAGTGATTCCCGCTGTGCCAGCGCCTTATGTCCGGCCAGTTGCGCCGAGCCGATATCGAGCACCACGCGCCCGTCTGCGTCGTGGAAAAGCGCCGTCTCGTCCCTGCCGCCGAACTCGGCCCAGCAAAAGGGGAGAAACACGATCGGGTACTCCAGCCCCTTGCTCTTGTGGATGGTGACCAGCTGCACCGCAGCCTCGTCCGTCTCCAGGCGTATCTCGTGCTCTTCGCGCTTGGGCTCCTCGGTAATGCGGCAGGCGAGCCAGGCGATCACCCCCTCCATGCCGAGGTGCCCCTCGACCTGGGCCTGGTGAATCGTTTCCACCGCATGCAACAGGTTGGTGAGGCGGCGCTCCCCCATGGGAGCCGACAAAAGCCGCTCCCTCACCTGGCGGCGCTCCATGAATTGAAGCGTCATGGCCATGCAGCCGCTCGCGCTCCAGATCTCGTGGTAGCTGCGGAATTCCTCCAGCACCCGCTCCCAGCCGCTCTCGTCTCCCATGAGCCTGGCCAGCTCGTCGCCGCAGACTCCGGCCAGGTCGGTAGCGAGCGCCCCGCGCAAAAGCGCCTCGTGTCCCGGTTCGGCTGCCGCAGAAAGGATCCTCAAGAGCTCCGCCGCCTCGTCCGACTCGAAGAGGTTGCCGGCGCTGCAAAGAACGCTCGGTATCCCCCTGCGGGTCAGCGCGCGCTGCATCAGCTTCGCCTGCCGGTTGGCCCGCACCAGGACGGCGATGTCGCCAGGCGCCACGCCCCGCTCGCCGATCTTCACCTCTCCGTCGGCACCCTTGCGCAACAGCCGGGAGATCTCGGAGGCAACGGCTTCCGGGAGCATTTCCCAGGCGTCTCCCTTGTTGATCGGCTTTCCCGCCTCCTTACGCGGCGTGAACCAGAGCTTGAGCGGTGCCGCGCTCTCCCCCTCGGCGGTCAGCAGCTTGCGCTCCGTCTGCGCCGGTTCGACAGCGCTGAAGGAGATCTCCTCGAAGAGAAAAGGGAGCTCGTTGGAGGCGAAGATGCTGTTCACCGCCTTGATCAGGTTCGGCTCCGAGCGCCAGTTCTGCAAAAGGGTGTGCCGCTGCCTGGTTGCCCTGGCCGCACCGATATAGGCGAAGATGTCGGCGCCGCGGAAGCTGTAGATGGCCTGCTTCGGGTCCCCGATCAGGAAGAACGGCGCCGGCTGGCCGACGGGATAGATGGCGTCGAAGATGGCGAACTGGATCGGATCGGTATCCTGGAATTCGTCGATCAGCGCGGCCTGGTAGCGCTCGCGGATCAGCCGCGGCAGCGCCGACTCCTCGCGGCGGAGCGCCGTGTGGAGGTCGAGCAGCAGGTCGTCGAACGAGCGCACGTTCTTGAGCCGCTTGCGCTTGGGCAACTCGGCGTTGAGGTAGTCGAAGAATCCCCGCTTGAGGCAGAGAAGCCAATCCTCCGTGGCCTCTGATTTGAGCAGCGCGTCCGGCAGCACGGCGGCAAAGGGGTCGCCGGCGATCCTTCGCGCCATGCCGAGCAGCGACCCTGCCGAGATGCCGGCGGTGTTTGCGGCGGCGATCTTCTCCCGGGGAGCGTCGTAGCAGTTGATGCGCCAGTAGTCCTGGGCGATCTCCCTCAGGATCATACCCTGATCGGTCATCAGTTCGGTATCGCAGAGCGAGCCGCTCTCGAACGGGTTCTCCTGCAGCATGCGCTGGCAGAAGCCGTGGATGGTGAAGATGGCCGCCTCGTCGAAGGAGCGTACCGCGAGGGAGAGCAGGCGGCGGGCTTCGAGGTGGTCCGGGATCTGCTGCAAAAGCCCCGAGAGCAGGTGGTCCGGACTCTCTCCCCTCTCGAAGGCGCTCTCCGCCTCCCTGAGCCTCTTCCTGATCCGCTCCTTGAGCTCCTTGGTGGCCGCCTCGGTGAAGGTGACCACCAGGATCTGCGCGACGGCAAGGCGCAGCTCCAGCACGAGCCGCAGGTATACCCCCGCGATGGTGAAGGTTTTCCCGGTGCCGGCGCTCGCCTCGATCAGGTTGCGACCGGCAAGCGGCGTATGGAGCAGGTCGAATCGGTTCATTTTTCCTGGTGCGCTGCTTGGGAGATGCGGCGGGGCTAGATGCAGTGTGAGTGTCGGTCAAGACGCCGCCGGTAGTATAGTTGATTGAGTTTTAAAATCAAGAAACTCGGGACGCTGATTCACCTGAAAAGGCTGATAAGGCAAGGCTCTGACCGATCAGATTCGATCAGGTAGATCTGCGTCCCATTGATGTCGCCCCGCTATTTCCCCTTGCCGCTCTGGTGCCCCAGGAGCGGCTCCCAGACCGCGATCGCCGTGGCGATGAAATCCTCGTCCAGGGGCTCCTCGTCTCCGAAACAGCGACGGCAGTGCTGGTCCTTTCCCTCCCCGGGAAAGAACTCGCTGCCGTGCCACTTCCCCCTGGCGTCGGCAAGCGCCTTCCCCGCCTTTTTCGGGTCCCTCGCCTTCCTGGCGTACTCAAGCGAGCTCTCGGGGAAGAACCTGAGCGGATAACTCATCCCCTCCCGGTACAGCGCCAGGAGCCGATCCAGCAATTGCCGGCTTCCCTCTATCGGCGGCAGGTTGACGGTGGAGTCGGAGGCGAGGAAGGTGGCGTGACGCGGATAACCGTTGGCATCGGCGCAGTTGAGCGCCAGATGCTGGATCCAGAGCCTGAGCAGGTCCTTTGCCTTCAGCTTGGTGTAGCGATAGAGCAGCAGGCGGTCGGTCCTGAGCGAGCCGATCCTGCCGATGATCCTGCCGCCCGGAAGCTTCAGGTCGACGTCGAGCGGCGGCAGCGGCTCTCCGGCAGCAGCCTCGGCGACCTTCGCTGCGAACTCGGCGGCCGGCCCGCTCAGGGTGTCGAAAAGCGCGGCGCCGCACTCGCCCGGCGGCAGCTCGCCCCGCCCGCGCGCTACGGCCAAGGGTGCCGCCAGTTCCTCTCCGCGCAAAAGCGCCGCCACGATCTCCTGCTCCAGCTGATACTTGACCAGTGCCGGCAGGGTGAACGGCTCGCACTCCTCAAGGGGTTCCACCCCCTGCTCCACCCGGATGCCGAGCCGGCGCCGCAGGAACTCCTTGGCCGGACTGCAGAGAAAGTCGGTCAGCGCCTTGAGGGTCACGGTCTCCCCTTCGTCCCAGGGCTCAAGAGGCGCAGCCATGAAGGGGAGCGGCTCGCGCTTGGGGGTGAGTTTGGCGAGCGCCCCCCGGTAGTTCTGCTCGGAGTAGCTGAAAAGCCGCGGATGGCCGCGGAAGTATCTGGAACTGAAGGGCTGCAGCGGGTGGCGCAGCGCCTGGCCGCAGGGGGAGCCGTCGGCCGTCGCAAAGCTCCTGGCGAGGTAATCGGTGAGCTCGCTCACCAGCACGCTCGGGGGGATCTCGCTGTTGTCCTTGATGCTCTGCCCCAGGTAGCTTATGTGGAGCCGCCGGCGCGCCGACAGCAGCGCCTCCAGGAACAGGTAGCGGTCTTCATCCCTCTGCGACCTGTCGCCCCGGCGCGGTGACTGCATCATCAGGTCGAACCCCTGGGGACGGTTCTTGCGCGGAAAGGCGCCGTCGTCCATGCCGATCAGCGCCACCACGGAAAACGGAATGCTCCGCATCGGGAGCATGGCGCAGAAGGTGACCCCTCCGGTCAGGAAGCCGAAACCGCGCTCCGACTGGCCGAGCCGCTCCTCCAACCAGTAACGCACCACCTCGATCCCTACCTCGCCCGTGAAGCCCCCCTGCGTGCCGCAGTCGCCAAGCTTTCCCGCAAGTTCGGTCAGCGAGAGGAGTTCGCGTTCGCCGTCCTGGTCGGGGAGGATGAAGTCGGCCAGCAGATTGCGGATCGCCTCCACCCATTGAGAGGTGCCGCGCGGCCGCGCCAGGTCACGGGTGCCGGCGAAAATCTTCTCGCAAAAGGAGAGGAAGCGCCCCAGCACCAGCGCCACACCCCCCTCCATCTCATCGAAGGGGAGGATGCCGTTGAAGAAGGAGCGCCCCTCGCCGTTGATGGCGTACCCCAGCAGAAGCCGGTCCAGCCCCGCCTCCCAGCAGTTCTCCCGGAAGGGGGGGAGTCCCTGCTCGCCGCGCTGCCCGGCATCGATGCCCCACCTGATGTTGGCGGCCCTGAGCCAGTCGCGCACGCTCTCCAGATCCTCCCCGGTCATGGCGAAGCGGCGGGCCACCGGTGGGGACTCCAGGATGTCCAGCACGGTGGAGACCCCGTACCTGCCGCCGCAGAGCCTGAGGATGTCGAGGAGCGCCCGGGCCGCTTCCCCCTCGCTCTTGAGGCTCCGGTCCGCGATGGAGTACGGTATCCGCTCCGCACCGTGTTCCGGTGTGTCGAACACGGCGGAGATGTAGGGGGCATAGCTCTCGATGTCCGGCGTCATGACCAGCACGTCGCGAGGCGCGAGGCCGGGATCGGCGTCGAAGAGCGAAAGGAGCGTGTCGTAGAGGAGTTCCACCTCGCGCATCGGCGAGTGGCAGGAGTGCACCTGGACCGAGAGGTCGTCCGCGGAGATCTGGCGCGTCACCTCTGCTGCATCGCGCAGGTCGAGGATGTCCCCCTGGAGCGCGTGCAGCAGCGAGTCGGCGGGAACCTCAAGGAAGTCGTCCTCTCTTTCGGGATCTCCGCAGCTGTCGATGATCGATTCGAAGAACTCCCTGCCGAGCTTCCCCCAGGAGGCGAGCAGCGGGTTGCCGGTCTCAAACCATTCCTCCGGTCCCAGGCCCCGTTGCTCCAGCCTCGCCAGCTCCCTCTGCGAGACGATCTGTCCCCAGTATTGCCGGCACGGGTTCAGCAGGAACAGGTTCACCTCGATGTGCCGGGCGGCCCGGGAGAGGACCTCCAGGTGGAAGGGGGGGAGGGTCGGTATCCCGATCACCGAGATGCGCGGCTGCTCCTTGAGCGAAGCGCAGCCGACGGCGTCGCGGAACTCGCTTAGCAGGCGGGCCCGGTGCTTTTGCTGCACACCCGCAGTAAGCGCGCGCCACAGATGCGCCTGCCAATGGTCGTCCCGGCCCGATTCCCAGCCAAGGAGCAGCTCCGGCCGGAACACCGTGTAGCGGTCGAAGGTCTCCGCGATCCTCTGGGCAAGCTGCATCCTCTTGAGTCCGTCCCGGTCGTCAAGAAGGTAGCCGGAGATCTCGCCGAAGCAGGGGCTCCCGATCGCCTCCTGCAAAAGGCCCATCAGCCTCCAGGTCATCGCCTCCGGCCTGAAGATCGGTGCCTCCGGGGGGCAGTCGGGGAGGACGGCTGCGAAGATGGTCTCGATGATCTTGTTGGGAAAGGGGAATTCGCAGTTGGCCCAGACGCCGATCCGGCCGGCAAGCTCCATGGAGAGCCAGCGCTGCATCCCCTTGCTCTGGACCGCGATGATTTCCTTGGTAAACGGCGTGAAGGGTGCGGGACGCGGCGCCCGGACCACCCGCTCCAGGTCGTCCACCAGCCGCTCCATCCGGTTGCTCGTATATATCTTCAGCGGCATCTCCACTCCATGGTCACAGGCGTCCGGCAAGCTCCGGGTGGGGGGGTGCTCAAGGTGCCACAGAGTGCGGCTCGCAACGACTGCAAATCCCCTGGCTCCACCTGGCCCGCCGTGCCTGGAAGGGGGCGGACTTTTTCAACGTGGGACTTTCTGCGATGCCATTGTACTGAAGATCAGCGCTAATGGGATTGCAAAACGCTAGAAACATAACACATCAGGTGAGGGCTGTCTTGGCCAAAAGTGGCAACGCCGGCACGTTTTCCGCTCCTGACCGGCAGAGGGGAGGGCTGCTTGCAATGTGCCGCCCATTCGTTATATTTTGAGACTGTAATAAGCGCAGGTTAATGTGATCAAGATTTTAGAGCTTGCGGCGCTGATCAGACAGCGAACCGTTCAACGGACATCCCAGCGTTAGAAGGAGAGGTCATGAAACTTATCAGCGAGGAGACAGTTGCCCGCGTGTACTACCACATCAAGCCTTTTATGTCACGTAGGCTGCAGCTTCTCATCCGTGGGGTGGTGGCCCGGCAAAAAAGGATGCTGTATCGGGCCAGTTGGCCGATTGATCCCGCGTCCGGCCACCACCCCCCCGGTTTTACCGGCTGGCCGGACGGCAAGCGGTTTGCCGTGGTCCTTACCCACGACGTGGATACGGCGCGCGGTGTCGCCAGATGCGAGCAACTGATGGCGCTGGAGCGGGAACTCGGTTTCCGCTCCTCGTTCAACTTCGTGGCCCATGACTACCATCTTCCCGCGGAGCTGCGCCACAAGCTGGCTCAAGAAGGTTTCGAGGTGGGGTTGCACGGACTGGAGCACAACAGGAAACTGTACCAGTCGGCGAGCACCTTCGCCGAGCAAGCCGTGGAGATCAACCGCTATCTCAAGGAGTGGGAAATCGTCGGGTTTCGCTCTCCCTGCGTCTATCACAACTTCGAATGGCTCCACGCCTTAAACATAGAATACGAGGCTTCCGCCTTCGACACCGACCCGTTCGAACCCCAGTCAGATGCGCTGGGGACCATCTTCCCGGTCCATCAAAGGAGGGTGCCGGGGAGGGAGTATGTCGTCCTGCCGTACACGCTGCCCCAGGATTTCACCATGTTCATCCTGTTCCGGGAGAGGGACATCTCGATCTGGAAACAAAAACTGCGCTGGATCGCGGAACAGGGGGGCGTGGCGCTGCTGATCAGCCACCCCGACTACATGAGCTTCGGCGCCCCTCCCGATTTCGATGAATACAGCCCCGGCCTGTACCGGGATCTGCTGACCCACATTGAGAGCGAGTACAAGGGGGAATACTGGCACCCCCTCCCCCGGGAACTGGCATCCTTTTGGACCAGCCATGTGACTGAAAGGGCGGGGGGGAATGCCGGAGCGGCTCTCGGGATACCGGCGGAGAAAGCCGCGGCCGCCTTGGAGCCGGCCGGCACCGGCACTGCCGGGCGGAACGGGGCTGCGGTCGGTGCTGCGCAGCCGGTGGGTGCATTTGCCCCGTTGCCGACCGCACCCGGTGCCGTTAACGGCCAGGATGTTCGGAAACTTAAGGCAGGCGGCGCTGACCACGCTCTAGGAGCGCAGGATGATAATGAATGAGCGGGACGGGTGGACCATTGAATGCCTCCTCCAAATGGCCGCTACGCCTTACCGGCGCCTATGGGACAATGCTCTTTGCAGTAACGGTATTGAACTGGCTGGGTGCGGATCATCTCTGGCCCGGTGCCTTGAATCTCTATCTCCCCCAGATAATGTGGGCGCTCCCCGGGCTGTTTCTGGCTCTTTTCTTCTTCAAGGTCGATCGTCGCCGGATCTGGCTCCCTTTGCTCTGTGTGCTGTGGGTACTTGGTCCCATTATGGGGTTCTGCTGGTCGCTACCTGCGGCTAAGCCCGCGTCAGGCAGTTTGGCCGTGCGGGTCATGACCTGGAACATCAAGTACGGCAGCTACCGGATTGCGCCGCTCATCGAGGAGATTGCCCGCCGGGACCCCGACGTCGTCTTCCTTCAGGACGCGACAGGCTCCATGAAGGGGCCGCTTGGGGATTACTTCAAAAACTGGCAGGTCCGCAGCTACGGGCAGTACGTAATCGCGAGCAGATTTCCCCTATCCCAAGCGGAGGTAGGTGAGCTTCCCACTTCAAGCGATAAGCAAGAATGCTTCCTGAGATGCCAGATGCGCATCGGCACTGCGGTGGTTGCCCTTTACAACCTTCACCTCAAGACCCCCAGACGGAGTCTCAACGCGTTCAGGACCGCGAGAAGGCAACCCTGGTACCTTCCCGAAGCCATCGACTACTTCAATGCAAACGTGAGACTCCGCCAGCTCCAGGCCATGTCGATGCTGGAATTCCTAAGCGAGGAGCATGGACCGGTGATCGTAGCCGGCGACCTGAATGCCCCCGATGCATCTACGGTCTGTGCGACCCTAAGAGATGCAGGGTTGCACGACGCCTTTGCCGAGAGCGGGGCAGGCTATGGTTTCACCTATGGGCATTTCCTGTTCAAGAACAGGCTCCCTTGGCTCCGGGCCTCCTGGATGCGGATCGACCACATCATGGTGAATTCGTGGTTCGTGGCACGGCGCTGTTGGGCCGGCAGCGGCAAGGCTTCCGACCACCGTCCCGTGATCGCCGACCTGGTGCTGAAATACCCCTAGCAGTTGCAGCAAGATACCGTCAGAAAGTTGCAGTCGTAGTCGTAGGGTGGGCCGTGCCCACCGGCCGACCATGATCGGTGGGCACGGCCCACCCTACGGTGACGGATTGGGCTTTTGTATACAATTTGCAGCCGTAGGGTGGGCCGAGCCCACCGGGGGACGCTGGGCGAACACAAGGTTCGCCCCTGCGACGGGAAGCGTTGGGGCGAATCTTGTATTCGCCCCCCTTCGCCCCCCTCCTCGTATACTATTTGCAGTTTTGCTTCGAGCATGTTAGCTTTCGGTTGAACTTTTCCAATGATGACCTCCCGGTCACCCCTGCTGCCATCTCGATCGGGGACTCGACCAAGCCCTCGATCGGATTACGCGGTACAAAAATGGAGCAAATCAACATGGTGATTCTGACACTGAACTGCCGGAGGTTCTCCGTGCAGTACCAACTTTTCGACTGGGGCCTGCAGGTCGCGCTGGCGAGCGGGACGGTGGAGCGGGTCGCCATCGGGGACTCCTTCGTCACCCACAAAGTTCCCGGCAGGGCGCCGCAGCACCGGGACGGCGAGTGCGCCGACCACAAGGATGCACTGAAGCTGATCCTCGCCGCGCTGACGGACCCAAAGATCGGCGTGGCGGCGGACACCGGCTACATCCGTGCGGTCGGGCACCGGGTGGCGCACGGCGGCGAAAAATTCACCCGATCGGTGTTGATCGACGAGCAGGTGACAGCCGCCATCAAGGAGACGGCGATACTCGCCCCGCTGCACAACAACCCGAATCTGGCGGGGATCCATGGCGCGCAGGCATTGCTGCCGGGAATACCGCAGGTCGCCATTTTCGACACCGCCTTCCACCAGACCATGCCGGAAGCTGCCTACATCTACCCGCTTCCCTACGACTGGTACCTGAATCACGGGATCCGGCGCTACGGCTTCCACGGGCAGTCCCACCTGTACGCATCCAGAAGGGGAGCCGCTCTGGCAGGGGCCGCGCCGGAGCGCTGCAACATGGTCACCGTGCATACCGGAGACGGCGTCTCGCTCTGCGCGCTGCGTAACGGCGTGTCGGTCGACACCAGCATGGGGCTTACCCCGCTCGAAGGGGTGATGATGGGGAACCGCTGCGGCGACATAGACTCGGGGATCACCCCTTTCATGATGAACCAGGCCGGTATTTCAGCGAGCGAGCTGGACCTGATACTGAATCAGAAGAGCGGGGTGACGGGAATCGTGGGGCGGCTGGTGACGCGCCGGACCCTGGTTGACGAGGCAAGGGACGGGGACGAGCGCTGCCGTCTGGCGCTCGACATGGAGTCCTACCGGCTCCGGAAATACCTGGGCGGCTATCTGGCCGTGATCGGCAAGCCGGACGCCATCGTTTTCACCTACAGCGAAGGGTGGCACGACTGGCCGATCAGGGGGCTGGCGCTCCAGGATATGGAGATGTTCGGCATCAGGATCGACCCCGAAAGGGACCGCGAGGCGCTTCTTGGCGGCAGGGAGATGCTGATCAGCGCCGACGACTCGCCGGTGAAGGTCTTCGTGATCCCGTCGGGCGAGGACCTGGTGCTGAACGAGGACGTCGCCTCGATCCTGGGGTGGAATTGATTCTACCTTGTCACATTGCCAACTTTTCCCCATCCCCACCCCAACCCTCCCCTTGAAGGCCTTGAAGGGGAGGGAGTTTTATCGGCGGAAGGTTAACACTCTGAGTAAGTTCACCCTTTATCCTCCACGTCCCCTCCCCTCCAAGGGGCACTGCCATTAAGTTAAGCGGTGCTGATCAGGACCGGGAATGAAAAAAGGCCCGCCCCGGCTATGGGGCGGGCCTTTCAGTTTCTGTAGGCGTAGCTCGGAGATACGGATCTACGCCAATAGGGGATGCGGGGGAGCGTAAAGTCCTAGCTCCCCGCCCGGTCCAGGAACGACTGCACCATAGGGGCGAAGGTCTCGTGCTCCAGAAGGAACGCGTCATGTCCGTATGACGAGGTGATCAGGTGGTACTCGACCGGCTTGCCGAGCCTCTTCAGGGATGCCACCATCTCTTCGGTCTGGGCCGGCGGATAGAGCCAGTCGGAGGTGAAGGCGAAAAACTGGATCTTTGCGCTCACCGGCGCGAACGCCTCGTCCATGGATTCGCTCCCCGAGGCGACGTCGTAGAGGTCCAGCGCCTTGGCAAGATAAAGAAAGGAGTTGGCGTCGAAGCGGTCCACGAAGTTGTAGCCGTTGTAGTTCAGGTACCTCTCCACCTCGAACTGGCCGAAGAAGTCGAACTGGCCGTCACGGGCCGAAAAACGGCGGTCGAATTTGGCCGTCATCGATTCGTCGGAGAGAAAGGTGATGTGACCGATGCCGCGGGCCAGGGCCAGTCCGTCCTTGGGATTCTTCCGGTACTCCCCCTTTTTCCAGGTGGGATCGTTGAAGATGGCCCAGCGGGCCACGGCGTTGAGCGAGATCGCCTGGGCCGAGGGACGCGGCGTGGTGGCGAGCACGATGGCCGAGGCGACACGGTCGGGAAGCTGGGTGGCCCATTCCAGCGCCTGCATCCCCCCCATGCTCCCTCCGAGAACGCAGAAGAGCTTTTCGATGCCGAGCCGGTCCATGAGCAGCTCCTGAGCCCTGACCATGTCCCGCACCGTGATGACGGGGAAGGCGAGGTTGTAGCGCTTTCCGGTCTTGGGATTGATCGAGGTGGGACCGGTCGAGCCGAAGCAGGAGCCGATCACGTTGGTGCAGATCACGAAGTAGCGATCCGTGTCCAGGAGACAGCCGGGACCGACGATTTCGTCCCACCAGCCGCCCCTCTTCTCGTCAAGGGTGTGCCGGCCGGCGAGATGGGCGCTTCCGGTCCAGGCATGGGCGACCAGGATGGCGTTCGAGCGTGCCTGGTTCAGGGTGCCGTAGGTCTCGTAGGCGATATCGATCGGCCCCAGGATGCGGCCGCTCTCCAGGCGCAGTTCGGTGTCGAACCTGGCGATCTGTTCTGTAACTATGCCGTAGGACATGTCTCTCTCGTTATCGGTGCAGCCCGGATATCGTCCCCGGACGCAAAAAAAGCCCCGTCTCGGATAATGAGAAGGGGCTTTTTGGGTGTCAGTGGTCAAAGCGCCTTTCTCATCTTCGCCTTTCGGCAGGATTTAGCACCTGGCGCCCTTTGCAGGGCCGGTTGCTGTGGTTTCGCAGGGCCTTTCCCTCCACCACTCTAGATAAGCAGGTCTTTCTATTCAATTTTGGTGAAGGATAAGGGAGCCGCTCCGTTTTGTCAACGGCAAACTGAGCCAGCCATTTCGCCTAGAGATCACGGCGGTACTTGACCAGCAGGTAGATGCAGACCATCCCTGCTCCTCCCATGAGAAGGTCCCGGAGCCAGGGGACCGGGTTCCCCAGACCCGACTGGATGAGGGGGTCGAGAAGCGCGCCGGTAAGGAGGCTCGCACCGACCCAGGAAAGGAGCTTCTTCATGAGGCGATGGCGCGGAACACGGCGCAGAAGTCCTGGTCGGAGAGGCCCAGCGCCTTTGCCCTCTTGAAGCTCTCGTTGGCGGCTGCAGCGGTGAAGAGCGGCTGTCCCAGCGAGTCGCCGAGGGCGACGGCGAGGCGGAGGTCCTTTTGCATGTGCTTCAAGGGAAAGGCCGGGTTGAATGCCCCCTGTGCAATCTGCGCCCCCTTCATCTTGAACATCGGGTTCGCGATGGCCCCCGCGTCTATCACGTCGAGCAGGTCCGCGCTGGAGAGGCCGGCCTTGTCCGCCAGCGCCAGAGCCTCGCAAAAGATCGTCATCATGCCGCCCATCGTCATGTTGACGATCAGCTTCATCTGCGCCCCTCGGCCGACTTCTCCCAGATACAGGCTCTTTTTCCCCATCTTCTCGAAACAGGGGAGCGCCAGGTCGAAGAGCGCGCGGTCGCCGGCGGCAAGAATGATAAGCGTGCCGTCCTCCGCCGGTTTCCTGCTTCCCGAGACGGGAGCCTCCAGGAACCTTCCTCCCTTGTCGGAGATCGCCGCGCCGATCTCGCCGGACGTGGCGGCGTCGACGGTAGACATGTCTACGTAGCCCCTCCCTGCGCCGATTCCCTCCAGCGCGCCGTCAGCTCCGAAGCAGACGGCATGTGCCGCAGCCGGGTCTGCCAGGATCGCGAAGGTGATGGCGCAGGACGAGGTGACCTCGGCCGGCGTTGCCGCGACCCCGGCCCCGACTGCCGCGAGCTCGGCGCATTTATCCTGCGAGCGGTTCCAGACGGTGACCTTGAAGCCCGCCTTGAGCAGGTTTTTGGCCATGGCGCTGCCCATGATGCCGAGTCCCAAGAATCCGATTGTTTGCATGATGACCTCCTAAGGCATTGGTATGAAAAGCTGAAAAAAGTGAAAAATTGCACAGACAGTTAAGGGAAATAAGAGGTAGGGTGGGCCCTGCCCACCAGAACCGCATCCTGATGGTGGGCAGGGCCCACCCTACAATCCTTGCAATCAGCTCACCAGCCGGACCCGGCGCCACTTGCGCACCGAATTGATGAGGTGGATCTGCTCGGCCTCTTCCAGGTCGCGCCGGGTCAGCACCCTTTCCCGGATGCTGCCGCCCGCCAATAGCTCTGCCCGGAAAACCCCAGGCAAAAGGCCGCTCGCGATGGGAGGGGTGAGGAGTTCTCCGTCCAGAACTGCCACGATGTTGCTGTTCGCCCCCTCGGTCACCTCGCCGCGCTCATTGAGAAAGATCACCTCGGTCACATCCGGCCGCGCTACCGACTCCTGCGCGTAGAACCGGCGCAGGCTTGTCTTGTGATACAGAAACCGGTCCGCCGAGTCAACTGCCGACTTGGCAAAGCAGGCGGTCGCATCCTGCACCGGCTCCGCTATCGGGGCGGACTCGCAGCTGATGCCGCCGTCTTTATAGAGGAGCAGCCGCACCTTGTGCCTCCCGGCGAGGCCCGGGACCATTGCCTCCAGCGCGCGCCGCGCCGCCCCCGGTTGCAGCGGAAACTGGAAATAGGCAGCCGAGCGCGCGAGCCGCTCCAGATGCCTCTCCATGAGAAAAAAGCCGTCATCGTAGAGAAGCGACTCGATCAGGTGAAACTCGCGCGCCCTTTCCCGGGCAAAACGCCCCTTGGACAGGCTCTCCGCATATTCGTCACGCGCCACCGAATCGAAGGTGATGCCGCTTCCGATGCCGATCTCCCCCCGGCCGGCATCGAGGTCCAGCACGGCTGTCCGTATCGCCACGCTGAACTTCGCCTCGCCGCCCGGCGAGAGATAGCCGATGCAGCCGGTATAGAGGCCGCGGGGGGCTCCCTCCAACTCTGCTATGATCTGCATGCTTCTTCTTTTCGGCGCGCCGGTCACGGAGCCGCAGGGAAAGAGCGCCCGCAAAAGCTCGACGGTTCCCACCCCATGCTTCAGCCGCGACTGAACCGTCGAGGTCATCTGATGCACGGTCGCGTGCGTCTCCACGTCGAAGAGCGAGGCGACCCGCACCGAGCCGGTCTCGGAGACCATCCCCATGTCGTTTCGCAGCAGGTCGACGATCATCAGGTTCTCGGCAAGCTCCTTGGGACTTTCCTTGAGCCTGAGTTTTTGCGCCTCGTCCTCCTCGAACCAGCGCCCCCTGGCGGCCGTCCCCTTCATCGGCCGGGTGGTGAGCAGGCCGTCGGACAGTGAGAAGAAGAGCTCGGGCGAGGCGGAGAGGATCCGGTAGCTCCCGGTCTCCAGGTAGCAGCTGTACGGGGTGGGCTGGCAGCGCCGCATTTCGTTGAAAAAGGAGCGGGGGCAGCCGGAAAAGGCAAACCTCTGCCGCATGGTGAAGTTCACCTGGTAGCAGTCCCCGGCCGCGATCAGCTCCCGGATCGAGGAAACGGCGCCGGCAAACTGCTCGCCATCGAGGGAGGGGTTCCAGTCGGAAGTCTCGAAAGGATGACAGGCCGGCGGGAAAGGTTCGGACCAGCGCCTCTCGAAGAGGCCGAACCAAAGAAGCGGAAACCGGCCCGGGACGCAGGTGGTGAGGTCGCCGTTCAAGGCGCCTGCCGCCTCGTAGCTTAGAAAGCCTGCGGCATGGAGCCCGGTGGCGACCCGCTCCTCCAGGAGCTTCAGCGCGGGGACCACCTGTTCATGAGTCATCGCGCTCACCTCGCCAACCTTCTGAGAGAAAGAGCAGCCGTGCACGAATGCGGGGAACTCCTGCATCATGGCGCGCCCGTCGAGCAGATGCCGGCGATCGGGCAGTTGGCGCACTTGAGGCGATCCTTGCCGTCGCACCCCTCCGAGATCCCGAGGTGGCAGATCGAGAAGTCGTACTTCACCGGGTCCGCCGGGTCGAATTCCCGAAGCCGCGCCGTGATTTCCCGGGCCATGCGCCAGTCCGCCTGCTTGCGGCTGGTAAATCCGAGAAAGCCGCAGATCCTCTGGATGTGCGCGTCCACCGGTATCACCAGCTTGGCAGGGGAGATCCCGGTCCAAAGCCCCAGATCGATGCCGTCTTCGGGGCGCACCATCCATCTCAGGTACATGCAAAGCCTTTTGCAGGCGCTGCCGGAGGCGGGGGAGGGGAACAGGAAGGGAAAGTACGAGTCCTGCGGCACCCCCTGCGAACCGAACACCGGCGAGAGGTCGAGCGACTTGACCGACTCGGTAAAGGCGGCAAGGGTCTCCGTGACGTCCTCCCTGCTCTCGTCGTGAAAGCGCAGCATCCACCCCTCGATCGAGCCGGCCTCGACGAGCATGGTCCGGCAGGCGAGGAGCAGGGCGCAGAGATCGCGGCCGTCATTGAAGCGGTGCTTGAAACCGGCGAAGAGGCGCTCCCCCTGTTTCGGGTCGAAACGCTCCACGAAGCGCCGCGGCGAATCCCCCATGGCGCCGAAGACCCCTTCCAGGTTCTTCCGGATGATCTTCACGTTTCCGTAGGCAAATGATGCCGAGATCAGTCCCGCGACTTCCCGGTCCTGCGGGCTTTTATAGCGGTGACAGAAAGAGAGCGGATCGTTGGCGAGATGGGCCTGGGAGCGTCCTGCGTAGAGTCCTTCGAGTATGTCTTTCAGCTCCACGGCGAGTTTTCCTTGGTAGGCTGCAATGGACAATCCTGTTACAGCCTGCTAGATTATCATAGTGGTTCGACAGCTTAAAGCAAAAAGGGGGAGTGTATCATGAAGCTTGCTGAACTGTTTCCGGAAGGGGGGCGGGGGATCATCGGGACGTCCGACGCCGGCGGTGTGGTCAATCAGGCCGTTTTCGCCATCCCTCACGTGATCGACGAGGAAACCGTGGCCTGGGGCTTCACCGAGGGGCGCAGCATCGCCAACCTGAGGCTGAACCCGCACGCAAGTTACCTTTATCTGGCTCCGACCCGAGGCTACAGCGGCTGGAGGCTGACCTTGACGCTGAAACAGGTGACGGAGGAGGGGGAACTGCTGGAGAGGATCAAGGAGCAGGCCGCGCAGAGCTCTGGTACCATGGCCGGTGCCGCCGTGAAGCAGGTAGCGTACTTCAAGGTGGACGAAGTCCGCCCGCTTATGTGAGGTTGCCGGCTTTTTTCGGGCTTTCGAGGATGAAGGTTACCGGACCGTCGTTTACCAATGAGACTTCCATGTCGGCTTGAAAGATCCCGCTTTGCACCGGCACGCCGAGTTCCCAGACCTTTCCCATGAAGTAGCTGTACAGGCGGTTCGCCTCCTCGGGGGCGGCCGCCGTATCGAACGAGGGACGCCTTCCCTTGGCGCAGTTTCCCGCCAGTGTGAACTGGGAGACCGCCAGCACCCCGCCCCCCACCTCGGCAAGGGCGAGATTCATCTTCCCCTCCTGGTCCGGAAATATCCTCAGGTTGACGATCTTTTCCGCCATCCATTCCGCCTGGGGCCAGCTGTCGCCGATTTCGACGCCGAGAAGGACCAGGACCCCGAGGTCGATTTCCCCGACCACCTTTCCCTCAACGCGCACCTGTGCCTGTTTTACCCGCTGGATGACCGCCTTCACTGAAAGACCTCCTCGGACATCTCTTCATAGATCTGCCGCGCCTCCGCGGAGAAGGCGACCAAAATCAGCCGCTTCAGTTCGGGATAACGGGTAACTGCCGATTCGGCCTCTTCCAGGGCGATCCGGCACGCCCGGTCGAGCGGATAGCCGTAGACCCCGGTGCTGATGGCGGGAAAAGCGATGCTGGTCACCCCATGCTCGTGGGCGATCCGGCAGGCGTTGCGGTAGCAGTTGCGCAGAAGCTCAGGCTCGCCCCTGCTGCCTCCGTGCCACACCGGGCCCACGGTATGGATCACGTAGCGCGCCGGGAGCCGATACCCGTTGGTGATCTTGGCCTCGCCGGTGGCGCATCCCGAGAGCGTCCTGCACTCGGCGAGGAGTTCCGGACCGGCCGCGCGGTGAATGGCGCCGTCGACACCGCCGCCGCCAAGGAGCGAGCTGTTCGCCGCGTTGACGATGGCGTCCACTGCGAGCTTGGTGATGTCGCCCTGGATGATCTCGATCTTCTCGTGCATGGCTCACCTCGCTCGCGTATAGGTAAACGCCCTCTTCCGGCCCTGTCAGCTTTCCACCAGGCTCCTCAGCAGCTTCAGGTTGGCCAGATCCATCTCGTCGGCCTCGCCCTTAGGCGTCTCGGCCCCCTTGGGGGTCTCGATGAACTTCGGCACCAGGGTGAAGAGCGGGTCGTTCAGGATGAAGCGGAACGGCTCCAGTCCCAGGGCGCCGGCGCCGATGTGCTCGTGCCGGTCCACCTTGCAACCCAGCCCCTTCTTCGAGTCGTTCAGGTGAAACGCCATGAGCGAAGAGAGGCCGACCGCCTGGTCGAACTCGTCCAGGGTCCTCTTGTAGCCGTCCCTGTCGGCGATCGGGTATCCGGCTGCAAACGAGTGGCAGGTGTCGAGGCAGACGCCGAAGCGCTCAGGGAAGGCCGATCCCCGGATGATCGCCCTCAGGTGGGCGAACTTGTAGCCGAGGTTGGTTCCCTGGCCTGCGGTGTTCTCCAGGAGGACCTTCCCGGTGAACTGAGGCACCTGCGAGAAGAGGATGTCGAAGGCCTCGCAGACCCGCCTGATGCCGACCTCCTCGCCGTCGCCGTTGTGGGAGCCCGGATGCATGATGATCTTGTCGATCCCCAGGCGGGCGCAGCGCTCCAGTTCCTCCTTGAAGGCGATCAGGCTTTTATCCTGGACGTCTCCCGGGGCTGCCGCCAGGTTGATCAGGTAGATATCGTGGCTGACCACATCGGCCAGCCCCGAGGCGGCGAACTTCTCCCGGAAGAGCGCCGCGTCCTGGTCGGAGACCGCCTTTCCCTTCCACTGGTTCGAGTTCTGGGTGAAAACCTGGATCACGCTGCATCCCGTCTTAACCCCGCGCTCCGGTGCGTTGTGTATGCCGCCAGCTATCGAAACATGTGCGCCCAGAAGATCCATGGTCATCCTTTTGCCAACTGCGATCTGATCAATTCGACCCGCTCCCGGTATTGGCCCGGGGTGAGCAAGAGCTCCCGGTGCGGCTCGCTCCAGTGCGGGCGGGGCCAAAGCGGGTCCGTGGAACTGCGCGGCACGATGTGCCAGTGCATATGCGGCGCCATGTTGCCAAGCAACTCGTAGTTGATTTTATCCGGGGCGAATGTGTTGTAAAGCGCCCGGGCCACGGCGCTCACCTCCGCCATCACGCCGTTGCGCACCGCCTCGTCCAGGTGGAACAGCTCGGTCACGTGCGTTTTGGTATAGACGAAGCAGTAGCCCGGAAAGAACTGGTCCCGGTTCAACGAGACCAGTGTCTGATCCAGTTCCACGATGCGCTGCTCCGGCTCGTCCTCCCATTTGCTGCAGATGGGGCAGCTCGTCACGGTTGGTGCTCCTTAAGCTCTAAATCTCGATCTCGCCGCTGAACACCTCTACTGCGGGACCGGTCATGTAGATGTTGCCGTCGTCGCCCCACTCCATCTCCAGGTCTCCGCCGGAGAGGTGGTTCAGGATCTTCTTCTCGGTGAGACCGTTCAGCACGCAGGCGGCCGTCACGGCGCTGGAACCGGTGCCGCAGGCAAGGGTCTCGCCGGCGCCGCGCTCCCAGGTGCGCTGGCGCACCTCGGTGCGGGAGATGATCTGTACGAACTCCACGTTGGTGCGGCGCGGGAACAGCTCGTGATTCTCGATCAGGGGACCGTACTTTTCCACCTGGAACGCCTCCACGTCGTCCACGAAGATGACGCAGTGCGGGTTCCCCATGGAGGCGCAGGTGATGCTGAAGGTGGAGTGCAGGATGTTGAGCGGCTCGTTGATCACCTTCTCATCGGGGTTGCCCAGCATCGGGATCTCGCCCCTGGTCAGCCTGGGGGGTCCCATGTTGACCCGCACCTTCTCCACCTTGCACTGCGCGCCGGTGACGAGCTGCAGGGTGAGGATGCCGGCGCCGGTTTCGGCGCTGATCTCCTTCTTGGAGACGATGCCGTGGTCGTAGGCGTACTTGGCCACGCAGCGGATGCCGTTGCCGCACATCTCGCTCTCGGAGCCGTCCGAGTTGAACATGCGCATCTTCACGTCCGCCTTGTCGCTGGGCATGATCAGGATCAGCCCGTCCGAACCTATGCCGAAATTGCGGTCGGAGACCTTGACGGCAACCGCCGCCGGGTCCTCCACCCTCTCTTCAAAACAGTTGACATACACGTAGTCGTTGCCGGCACCCTGCATCTTTGTGAATTTCATATGGAAAGCCCCCGATTGAAAGTATTCCTCTCTAATAACAAAAACGAGAGGGTCCAACAAGAAAAAACCGGAGTTGCTTGACCGCAGGGGGGCTTTTAAGTAAGATCGGGAAAAAGCGGTAACGGAGGTTGCATGGAGCTGAAAAACAGGATCTGGATGAACGGAAGTCTCGAGTGGTATGCCTTTCTGGGCGAGAACGAGGTGTTCCTGGGGAGCCGGGAGGTGCCGTACCCCCTCTCGGAGGGTGACAAGTGGACCAACGTGTACGGCGACGTCTTCCAGGTGGTGGACAGCGAGATCGTTCACCTGGAGAGGGTGGAACCGCCGCAGAGATACTGGTAGGAAGCCGCATCGGCGCGCTGGAGAATGGCGCCCGAGGCATGTTAAAATTGTTGACATGTTACCTGTGGTATTGTAGGCTCGCTTATCTATCAGCGGGGGAATACCACCATGAGACTTTCCACCAAGAGCCGTTACGGTCTGCGGGCACTTTTCGACATTGCATACAACGCGGGGAGCCAGCCGGCGCAGATCCAGGACATCTCGCGCAGGCAGGAGATCTCGCCGCGCTATCTGGAGCAGATCTTTCAGGGCTTGAAGAAAAGCGGCATACTGAAGAGCAAGCGGGGGCCCCAGGGGGGCTACTGCCTCGCCAAGAGTCCGGAGGAGATCACGGTCCGCGCGGTGATCGAGGCGACCGAAGGGGATACCCTGATCGTCGACTGCAGCGGGAGGAAGAAGGGGGAGTGCAGTTTCGACGGCAGCTGCGTCACCCAGACGGTCTGGGAGGAGTCCAACTCCAGGCTGAACGAGTTCTTCGACTCGGTCACCCTGAAGACGCTCTGCGAGCGGGGCGAGTCGTTCGGCATCAAGCGGGAGCAGGACCACCGGTTCATGTACTTCATCTGACTTTGACCGGAACGCCGGCAAAAGGGGGAGCGTCCTGAAGGGCGCTGCCGCTCCGATTGTCGGCTCCGATTGTTGAGATGGATAAATCGCGGCAGCAATGCCGCTCCTACGAAAAACCCACCTGACGGCTTTGCCAAACATCAAGGACACCACCGTGTCGGGAAGTTTCAGACAAAACCTTGCTCTGGAAGCACATCTTTGTAGAAGGGGGAGTTCCGGGGCTTGGACTGCCACGGGCATCGCCCTTTGGTTCTTCGCACTCTGCGGATTCCCCCCTCTCCCCAGCCCTCTCCCACCAGGGGAGAGGGGGATTATAGCTCCCCAGCGGGTAAAAGAGGGGATAGCTCCCCCAGCGGGTAAAAGAGGAATTTTAGCTCCCCCCATCGGGTAAAAGAGGAATTTTAGCTCCTCTTGCGGGTGAGAGATGGGGGTTTAGCTCCCCTCCCTTGATGGGAGGGGCTGGGGGAGGGTGGCTTTCCTCCTGGCGAAGGTTAAGTATATTCGGTGAATTTTCGAAGTCGATGGTGCAATGAGATCGTGAACGAGGATGTTATGGAATCACTTGACGACAAGTACCTGAAGCTGCAGGAGATCCTGCGCGAGATGGGGTCGCTGCTGGTAGCTTTTTCCGGCGGGGTCGACTCGACCTTCCTGCTCAAGGCGGCATACGACACCTTGGGCGGCAGCGCGCTCTGCGCGGTGACTGCCACCTCTCCCACCTACCCGGAGTCGGAACTCGCGGAGGCGACGCGCCTGGCCGCGCTGATCGGCGCTCGGCAGCTGCTGATCGAGTCCAATGAACTGGAGATTCCCGGCTTCAGCGACAACCCGAAGGACCGCTGCTACCACTGCAAGAGCGAGCTGTTCCGGCTCTGCTCCGACAAGGCGCGCGAACTGGGGCTCGCCTTCGTGGTGGACGGCAGCAACACGGACGACCTGCGGGACTACCGCCCCGGCCGCACCGCCGCCTGCGAGTTGAAGGTGCGCTCGCCGCTTCTCGAGGCGGGTCTTTCCAAGGCGGAGATTCGGGAATTGAGCCGCGGGCTCGGCCTGCCGACCTGGGACAAGCAGGCCTATGCCTGCCTGGCCAGCCGTTTCCCCTACGGCATGGAGATCACCAGGGAGAGGCTCAGCCAGGTGGAGCAGTGCGAAGAGTTCTTGAAGGGTGAGGGATTTACCGTGTACCGGGTGAGGTTCCATCAGGAGAGCGCACGCGTCGAGCTCTCCGAGACGGAGCTGCCGCGCATGCTGGAGCCGGCATTGAGGAGCCGGGTGGTGGCGTTTTTCCGCGCCGCCGGTTTCACCTACGTATCGCTGGATCTGCAGGGGTACCGCAGCGGGAGCATGAACGAGACTCGTTCAATTGGCAATGGATAATTGATCGATTGACAATTGTCAAGTGTCTTTTGCCTGTGCATCGTCAATCGTCAATCGTCTTTTGTCTGCCCCCTTGGGGACCCTGATGGTCAGCACGCCGCAGTCGCACGAGGCGCTGATCCTTGCGCTGTCCAGATCGGCCGGCAGCGAGAAGCTGCGCTGGAAGGGGCCGAAGTAGCGTTCGATCCGGTGGAAGTTCTCCTTCTTGATCTGCTCGCCGTGCCTTCTCTCCCCCTTGATGGTGAGGACGTTCTCCTCGACCCTGATCTCGATGTCCTTTTGCTCCAGGTCCGGAAGCTCGACCTTCAGGGTGACCGCCTCTTCGTCCTCGTAGATGTCCGCCGGCGGGTGCCAGACCCCCTCCCGGATCTCCTCGCCGACCTCCCTGGTCCACGCCATGTCCAGCAGCCGGTTCATCTTGTCCTGCATGCTGCGCAGCTCGCTCAACGGATTGTACCTGACGATCGCCATCACCACCTCCCGGTTCAGCCACGGAAGGAAAAGCTCCTTCCCAATATAAGGGGAGGGGGCTGTCTCCTCAAGCCCCCTCCCCGTCTTTACCTAAGCCTCATGGGCCCTCAAATCCGCTTCCCTTTCGGTACGGTGTGTTTCAACTTCTTGGAGCCATCGTAGAGGTTCTGCTTGGTCAATTCCCTCTGTGCTTTCAGGTCTTTTTTCTCGTAGTCGATTTCCAGGTTGACTTCCAGCTGCCGTGCCAATTCGTCAATGGTTTCTTCTTCGTTTTGTGCCATGCCGGCTCCCCTTTGCCTGGTTGTTGACGTCGACGCCTTTTTTGCCTTTGACCTTACTAACCTCCTTTTTAGTTTTCCAAATCATAGCAGTTTCCGGCATTTTTGCAATAGAACATTTTGCCTTGAAGATTGCGGGGTTATCGGCTAGTATGGCGGGAAAACGCCTATCATGAGGAGTGTCTATGTTGCAGTATAAGGTCGTGGAGTTGAACAGCGTTTCGGAGGAAACGATCGAGGAGGCGCTCAACGATTGGACCCGGCAGGGGTGGCATTTCGACACCATACATTTCGCCATTCGGGAGTCGAGCAAGCGCCCCGCCATGGCCTTCGTCATCTTCACACGCGAGGAGCCCTAGGTGACGACCGAGAAAGAAACCCTGTACCTGCTTGACGGCTCCTCCTACATCTACCGGGCCTACTTCGCCATACGCCACCTGAGTTCCCCCAAGGGCTTTCCCACCAACGCCCTGTACGGCTTCACCCAGATGCTCCTCAAGGTGATGAAGGACCGCGCCCCGGCCCACGTGGCGGTGATCTTCGACGCGGGGAAGCTGACCTTCAGAAACGAGCTGTTCCCGGCCTACAAGGCGACCCGCAGCACCATGCCGGAGGACCTGGCCCAGCAGATCGAGCCGATCAAGCAGATGGTGCGGGCCTTCAACATACCGGCCCTGGAGCTGCCGGGGTTCGAGGCGGACGACATCATCGGCACCATCGCCAGGAACTGCGAGGCGCAGGGGATGGCGTGCGTGGTGGTGACCGGCGACAAGGACCTGATGCAGATCGTGAGCGAGAACGTGACCCTGCTCGACACCATGAAGGACAAGAGCTTCGGCATCCCCGACGTGCACGAGAAGTTCGGGGTGGGACCTGAGCGGGTGGTCGATGTGCTGGCGCTCTGGGGGGATACCTCCGACAACATCCCGGGGGTGCCCGGGATCGGAGAGGTGACGGCCAAGAAGCTCCTGCAGGAGTTCGGCTCCCTGGACGAGCTTCTGGCCCGCGCCTCCGAGGTGAAGGGGAAGACCGGCGAGAGGCTGGTGGAGTTCGCCGACCAGGCCAGGCTTTGCCGCACCCTCGCCACCATCGATTGCGCCGTGCCGATCGACTACAGCATCGACGACTTCGCCGTCTCCCCCCCCGACAACCGGCGGCTCGCCGCGCTGTTCCGGGAGTACGGCTTCGCGACGCTCCTGAAGGATCTGACCAGCTCCCCGACGCTCTCCTGCGAGAGGTACGGCCTGGTGCTGAGCGAGGCCGAGCTCTGCGACCTGGTCTCCGAGCTCTCCCGGGCCCCGGCCTTTGCCTTCGACCTGGAGACCACCAGCCTGAACCCGATCGAGGCGCGCATCGTCGGCTTCGCGCTGAGCTGCAAGGCCCATGAGGCCTGGTACGTCCCGGTCGGGCACCGCTACCTGGGCGCCCCCGAACAGCTCTCCGAGGCGACGGTGCTGGGGCTTTTGAAGCCGCTGCTCACCGACCCCTCCCGCCCCAAGATCTGCCAGAACATGAAGTACGATTACCAGGTGCTGAGGGGTGCCGGGGTCAGGATGGAAGGCCTCTGGTGCGACACCATGCTGGCCGCCTACCTGGTCAACCCGGCCCGCTCCAGCCAGGGGCTCGACGCGCTGGCGCTGGAGTATCTGGACCACCGGATGATCTCCTATATGGACGTGGCCGGCAAGGGGAAGGGGGAGCTCAACTTCTGCGAGGTCGATCTGGACCGGGCCGGCCCCTATTCCTGCGAGGACGCCGACGCCACCTTTCTGCTGCACGAGATCCTGCTCCCCAAGGTCAAACAGCAGGGGATGGAGCGGCTCTATTACGATATCGAGATGCCTCTGGTGGAGATCCTGGCCGAGATGGAGCTCTGCGGGGTGAAGCTCGACCTCCAGCTCATGAAGGAGCTCTCGACCCGCTTCGGCAAACAGCTCCTGGAACTCGAGTCGTGCATCCACGAGCACACCGGCGGACCGTTCAACATCAACTCTCCCAAGCAGCTGGGGGAGATGCTCTTCGAGCGGATGGGGCTTGCGGTGGGGAAGAAGACCAAGGGGAAGACCGGCTGGTCCACCAACGTGGAGGAACTGGAGCGGCTGGCCGAAGAACACGAGGTGGCGAGGCTGCTGCTGCAGTACCGGAGCATCTCCAAGCTCAAATCGACCTACACCGACGCCCTCCCCAGGCTGATCGATCCGCAGACCGGGCGGGTGCACACCTCCTACAACCAGGCGGTCACCAACACGGGGAGGCTCTCCTCCAGCGACCCCAACCTGCAGAACATCCCGATTCGGGGCGAGGAGGGGCGCGGCATCAGGCGCGCCTTCATAGCCGAGGAGGGGTCGCTTCTGCTCTCCGCCGACTATTCGCAGATCGAGCTTCGGGTCCTGGCGCACCTGTCCGGGGACCAGGTCCTCTGCCAGGCGTTCGCGGCGGGGGAGGACATCCACCTGCGCACGGCTGTCGAGGTATTCGACATCCTGCCGGGGCTGGTCAGCTCCGAGATGCGGCGCCAGGCCAAGGTGATCAACTTCGGCGTCATCTACGGGCAGGGTCCCTTCAGCCTGGCCAAGGAGCTCGGGGTGACCTCGAAGCAGGCCAAGGCGTTCATCGACAACTACTTCGAGCGCCACAGCGGCGCCAGGGCCTTCCTGGACGGCTGCATCAGGGAGGCCGAGGTCTGCGGTTTCGTCACCACCATCCTCGGGCGCAGGCTCAGCATCCCCGACATCGCCAGCAAGAACGGCAACGTGCGCGCCTTCGCCCAGAGAAACGCCGTGAACTACCCGATCCAGGGCTCCGCCGCCGACATCATCAAGGCCGCCATGATCGCTGTGAGCCGCCGCATGCGGCGCGAGGGGGTGGCCAGCCGCCTGATCATGCAGGTGCACGACGAACTGGTCTTCGAGGTGCCGGCCGGCGAGCGCGAGGTCATGGAGGAGCTGGTGCGCAGCGAAATGGAGGGGGCGCTTGAGCTGAAGGTTCCGCTCAGGGTCGATCTCAACTTCGGCCTGAACTGGAGCGAGGCGCACTGAAAGGCCAAAGGCGGGGCTGGGGGCTGGGGGCTGGGGGCTGAAAGGCAGGGGCGAATGCCAATAACCGGGTGCCGCGTTGCTGCGCGGCTTTTCCGGGGTAGACTGGTCTGGTTGAAATGCAGGGAGTCGGGCTTGGGTAGCGGATCGGTCATTGGCGCTCGGAACTGGGAGCAACGCCTTTACCAGTCCCTAGCCCCCAGCCCTGCCTCTCAGGGGGCGGCATGTCCGGAGATCTGGCACAATATGCCAAGCACTTTCAGGAAGGGACGCGGGTCCGGGTCGGGGTCCCTCTGGCCGGAGGCGGCTCGTTCCAGGAGTGGGGGGTGGTAGGCTCGCTGGAGCGCGACCTCCTGGAGCTCGATCTCTCCAGGGACTTCCTGCCGCAGCAGGCAAGCCTGAGGCTCGGCGGCATCATCGATCTGGGGCTCCTCGACCCGGAGGGGGCAAGGCACTGCAGGGCCATGGTGGCAGGGGAGTTCGAGAACCACCGCCTGCTGCTGCGCCTGATCGAGAGCGTCACCGTTTTCGAGCCGAGGGAGTTCTTCCGCCAGGACGTCTATCTCCCGCTCGACTACCGGCTCCCGCCGCGTCAGATCGGCGAGGAGATCCGGGAGCGCTGGCGCCAGCGCCTCTGGGCCAGGGAGTTCGCCGCACAGAGCCGGGACCCGGAAGAGGCGGGGGAACTGGACGCTCTCAGGGAGGAGATACGCGGCAGCCTGGAGGGGAAAAAAGCCGCACCCCCCGCGGCCGCCAACATCAGCGGCGGGGGGGTGCGGCTCAACATCTGCGAGAGGCTCCGCCCCGGCATGCTGATCGAGCTGAGCATCCAGCTCCCCGACTCCCAGCGTGTGCTGGAGATGGTAGGCGAGGTGGTTCAGGTCAGGGCGCTTCCGGACCGTACCGGCTACAGCACGGCGCTGCGCTACCGCTTCATCGACGAGGCGGACCGGGACCGCCTGATCGGCTACATCTCGGCCCGGCAGCTCTCGCAGCTCGCCCAGCAGGCCCCGAGGTGGCAAGGCGCCCAGCGGAGCGAGCCTGCAGCAGGGAGCAGGCGGCTGCGCCTTGCGGTCGGCGTCGCGATACTGGCGGCCTTGGTCGGCTTCCAGCTGCGCGCCATCGTCGTGAAAAGGGAACGCGGCGAGAAGCACGAGATAGCGAGGATCTTCGAGAAGGCGATCGCCGACTACCTCAGGGAGCGCCGGTGACCATCTCCATGGCGTCCTCGATCATGATCTCCAGTTCGGCGAGCATGATCTCCTTGATCCCCATCCCCTGCGCCTCGAAGGTCGCCGCCAGCATCAGGTTGGGCTCGGCGGGGCAGCCAAGGCCTAGTTTTCTGCAGGTGTTGTCCACCAGGCGGACCAGGCTCAGCAGCACGCAGTTGGTGTCGCTTTGCTCCTTGTGGTGGTCCCTGACGATGCTGCTGTAGATCTCCGGCAGGTTCCATTTCTGCATCAGCGTGTACCCCGACTCCGTGTGCATCGCCGCCATGATCTCAGTGGTCAGCTCCCGCGACACCCCCTTCACCTCCGGATCGGCAATCAGTATCCCCTCCAGCACCTTGAGGACCAGGAGGCTCCCGATGTCGTGCAGAAGCCCCGCTATGAACGCCTCCTGGGCCAGATGCTTGTACCCTGTGCGCTCGGCTATCCACCTGGTGCCGATGGCGCAGCCGATGGCGTGCCTCCAGAGCATCTGGGAGTGGTTCTTCAGCTCGGGAATCGTGAAGGAGTTGTAGCTGTTTTGCTGGGACGCCAGCATGGCGACGTTGGCGATCTCCCTGGCCCCCATGCGCACCACCGCCTCGGTGATGGTGGTCACCTTGGCCAGGCCGCTGAAGAAGGCCGAGTTTGCCAGCCTGAGTATCTGGCTGGTGAGCGCCTGGTCCTTGATGATCAGGGCCACCACCTGCTCGATGGTGAAGTCCTTGGCTGCCAGCACCCCCTGCAGCTTTATGGCGATCGGGTGGAACATCGGCAGGTTGAGGGTTTCCGATTCGAGCTGCTCCTTGATCACTTCGACAAACGGTCGTGTCTGCATGACTCACTCCCCCAGTAGGCGCCGGATTTCGGCTATGGGCCGCGGTTTGCCGATCCTCGGCAGCAGCCGCACGGCGTCCTGCAGCGAGACTTCGCCGCGTGCCGCCTTGCAAAGGCCCGATTCCAGCAGCGTCACCATGCCGGTGGACTCCGTGGAGATCTTCCTGATCTCGTAGGAGGTCTTCTTGCTGAGGATGGCATCCTTCACCAGCTCGTTCAGGACCAGCATCTCGAAGACCCCGACCCTGCCCCGGTACCCCGAGTACCTGCACTTGGAGCAGCCCCGCCCGATGCTGAACTCCGCCCCCCTGAGCTCCGTGTTGCTGTAGCCGATCCTTCTCAGCTCGGTGGGGGTGGGGAGGTAGGGGCCGCTGCACTCGGGGCAGATGCGGCGCAACAGGCGCTGCGACAGGACGCAGACCACCGTCGAGGCGATCAGGAACGCCTCGATGTTCATGTTCATCAGGCGCAAAAGCCCGCCGACGCTGTCCTCCGTGTGGAAGGTGGTGAGCACCTTGTGCCCGGTCAGGGCCGCCTGGATCGCCGTTTCGGCGGAGAAGCTGTCCCGGATCTCGCCGAGCACGATGATGTCGGGATCCTGGCGCACGATGTGTCTCAGGGTCTCCTCGAAGGTCACCCCGATCTTCTGGTTGATGGAACACTGGGCGATCCCCTCGATGACGTACTCGACCGGCTCCTCGGCGGTGACGATGCTGGTGTTGAGGTCGTTCAGATGGTGCACGCAGCTGTAGAGCGTCGAGGTCTTGCCGCTGCCGGTCGGCCCGGTGACGATCAGCACCCCGCTCGGCGTGTCGAGCGCGTCGTCGATGAACCGCTCCAGCATGCGCGACGGCATGCCGATCTCCTTCAGGTCCAGGAGCTCCCCCTTCATGCTCAACAGGCGCAGCACGATCTTCTCGCCGTAGATGGTGACGTAGAAGGAGACCCGCATGTCCAGGGTGGCGCCGCTCTTGGCGCTCTCGTAGCAGATCCTGCCGTCCTGGTGGCGCCTTCTTTCCGCGATGTCCGCCTCGGCCATCACCTTGATCCTGCTGCTGACCGGCAGGGCGAGCTCCTTGGCGAAGTCCTTGTAGAGGGTGAGCATGCCGTCGCGGCGGAAGCGGACCCTGAGGGCCGCCCGCATCGGCTCGATATGGATGTCGCTCGCCCCGTCCTTGAGCGCCTCCTCGAAGATCGAGTTCACGATGCCGGTCACCGTGTGCTCGTCTGTCGCGGTGCCGTCTCCCTGGAGGATCCCCCTTTTCAGGGAGGTCACCGCGTTCCTGATCCCCTTCAGCGTCGAGATGGCGAAGGTCGTCCCGGCGCCGAACAGCTTCTCCGCGGTTTTCCTCCCCTCCAGGTTGAGGGGGTCGGCGATCGCCACCAGGACCTGGCCGTTCTCCTCCTTGACCGGGATGAAGCTGTGCTGCGCGATCCAGTGCGGCGGCACCCGGGCCAGCAGGGTGCGGTCGATGGTCGCGGGGTCCAGGTCGAGATAGGGGTAGCCGAGCTGGAAGGCGAGCACCTCGGCCAGGGTGTACTCCTCGATGAAGCGCTGTTCCACCAGGATCTCGCCCAGCATCTTGCCGTTGTCGGCTTCGCGCTGGATGCCGAGCGCCGCCTGCAGCTCGGCAGGTTTCAGATACCCCAGCTCCACCAGCAGGGCACCCAGCTTCACCGATACGATATTGCTGCGCAGGGTCTCCCGGAGCTGCTCCTTGCTGAAGAAGCCGAGCTCCAGCATCACGGCGATCAGCGTCCGCGGAGAGAGGAGCTTCGCCTTCACCCTCTGCGCGTAGGTCAGCTGTTCGCCGGCCAGGTACCCCGACTTGACCAGCATCGCCGCGATCTCCAATCCGGATTCCCTGGCCCCTTCCTTGCGATCCCTTGCGCTGCCGTCACTGACATCCGTCTGCATAAAACTCTCCCCTGATACGGCGCCCGGAGCGCCTGTCGAACCCTCCCCCTTGGGAGTCGCATCCGTTCCGGGAGTGACTCTTCATTGACATCGCCCCCCGAACCTTGGTAGTATACCATGCCGAATTGGAGCGGGCTAATCTGTGCCGTTATCCACCTTCCGCCGGAAAGCTTCCTGAATCCGCCGTGAAATAAGGCTGTTAGGGGAGCTGCAGAGATCGGTGCTGTAGAAAAAAATAGTGGGGGATACATCTAATGAGTATTACCCTGATGCATTCGTGACAAACCATGCTACCCTTGGTACGCTCGGTTGAAATAGCCCCGCGTGACCTCAAAGGAGGCCCTTATGCAGCGCAGCTTGACCTATATCGCGATGATGCTATGCCTGACACTTTCCGGCTGCGTAACAAGCGGCACTTATGAAACGAAGAAGCTCGAGGCCGAAGCCCTGGAGCAAAGCCTTCAGGACGAGCGGGGGGAGTACCGAAAGCTTCTCGCGGAAAACGGGGAGTTGAAAAGCGAAGTGGCCCGTCTCACCAGGGAGCTTGCCGACATCACCGCGGACCGGAACGCGCTTTCGGCGGACAAGAAGGGACTGGAGCAGTCGCTGAGATCGACCTCCGATGCCAAGAACCAGAAGATCGGTGAGCTGAGCCAGAAGCTGGGCGAGCTGGAGGCGGAGAACCGGCGCCTTAAGGAAGACGTGGCGCAGCTGCAAAAGCTCAAGGAGCTCGAGGTTCAAAAGACCAGCAAGACCTACGAGGACCTCCTGGAGCAGATGAAGAGCGAGATATCCAAGGGCGAGGTGACCATCTCGGAGCTGAAAGGGAAGCTGACCGTGAACCTGGTGGACTCGGTGCTGTTCGACTCCGGCAAGGCGGAGGTGAAACCGGAAGGGCTGATCGTGCTGCAGAAGGTGATCGACATCCTCAAGCACATCAAGGACAAGGCGATCAGGATAGAGGGGCACACCGATAACGTGCAGATCAGCGGGGCGCTGGCGCGCCGGTACCCGACCAACTGGGAGCTCTCCTCGGCCCGAGCCATAAACGTGGCCAGGTACCTGCAGCAGCAGGGGCTCGATCCTGCGCTGCTGGCGGCGGTGGCCTATGGCGAGTACAAACCGGTGGCAAGCAACGACACCGAGGAGGGGCGGGCCGAGAACCGCAGGATCGAGATCGTGCTGGTTTCCAAGGAATAGGCAGCCAAGTTATGAAAAAGAAAGAACAGCCAAAGCCAAAGCAGAAGGATTTCAGCGCCTCGCCGTTCAAGGCTCTGAAGGGGACGGCGCTCGAGCTGCGTGAGCCGGTTGCGGCGCCGGCAGCGCCGGCAAAGCCCGCCAGGAAGAGCCTGGAAGCTGACGACGAGTCGCTCTTCCTGGACGCGGTGGCCGACGTGCGGCGTCTGCATTCGGCAGCGGCCGCACCTGCCCGGGTCAAGGCGCAGGCCGTTGCCAAGGCTCAACGCGACGACGAGGAGCAGCGCATCTTTTTGCAGGCCGTCGAGGCTCTCAAGATGGATGTACGCTTCAGCGATGAACTTCCCGAGGAGGAGTCTTCGCAGCACCAGCTGCCGGTGAACCGGTTGAGGCAGGTGCGCCGGGGCGGCATCAGGATCGACCTGCAGCTCGACCTGCACGGGCTCACCAGGGACGAGGCGGTTGAGAACCTGGAGCGATTCGTGAAGGGGGCATACAACCGCGGGCAGAAGGGGGTTCTGGTGATTACCGGGAAGGGGAACAATTCCGTTGGTGAGCCGGTGCTAAAGGCCGCCGTGACCGCCTGGCTGCGGGACCGCGGCAAGAGTATGGTTACCGAGTTCGCCCCGGCTCCCGGGGAAATGGGGGGGAGCGGTGCGTTCGTTGTTTTTCTGAAGGAGAAGAGTAGCAATTGACGATTGACGATTGACGATTGTGGACCGGGCATTGCCGGTTTCTCCTTCCTACCTTGCCATTACCTTGCCAAATGTCACTTCCTGGTTGCCGCACTTCATTGATCCCCCCAGCCCCGCTACTTATAAGTCGCCATCGTGAAATCTCCAGCAGAGGTAGGGTGGGCCGTGCCCACCTAACCAGCATTCCGATGGTGGGCACGGCCCACCCTGCAGTTTTAATGGCGCAAATCGAATTGATCAGAAAAGGAAACGATGATGGACCGTACGCAACCCTGTCGCATCGGGATAGATCTGGGCGGCACCAAGATGGAGGCCATCCTCTTGGACCGCTGCGATGCGGTGCTCTTCCGCGAGCGCAGGGCGACGCCGCTTGCTGAGGGTTACCATGCCGTGCTCGCCTCGGTGGCGGAGCTGGTGCGCGATGCAGCTTCCCGGGTGCCGGCAGGGGGGAGCTACACGGTCGGCATCGGCATCCCCGGCTCGGTCGACGCCGTGACCGGCCTGGTGCGAAACGCCAATTCGGTCTGCCTGATCGGCCGCCCCTTTCCCTCGGATCTGGAGCGGCTGCTGGGAAGGCGGGTCGGGGTGCGAAACGATGCCGACTGCTTCACCCTCGCGGAGTGCCGCAAGGGGGCAGGGGCCGGGTTCGGGCTGGTCTTTGGCGTCATCATGGGAACGGGATGCGGCGGCGGGATCTGCATAGAAGGCGAGGTGCGCCAGGGGCCGCACCGGATCTGCGGCGAGTGGGGGCACATGTCGGTCGATCCGCTGGGAGCCGACTGCTACTGCGGCAATCGCGGCTGCGTGGAGACCAAGATCAGCGGTTCCGGCGTCGAAGCGGCTTTCCGGAGCGGTTACGGGGAGAGCCTGCGCATGGAGCAGATCGTAGCCGGAGCGAGGGTGGGTGAGCCGCGCTGCCGTGCGGCTTTCGAAGCTTTCCTCGACGACTTCGGCCGCAGCCTGGGCGGGGTAGTCTCCATCCTGGACCCTGACGCGGTGGTTCTGGGAGGCGGCCTCTCCAACATAGCTGAGCTTTACGACGCAGGCCTTGAGCGGGTGCGGCATTACGCCTTTCACAACGACCTGCGCACCCCTGTGCTCAAGAACACTTTGGGCGACTCCGCAGGTGTCTTCGGTGCGGCCTGGATCGGAATAGGAGACACGGTTGATTTGTAATTGCTAATCGTCCTGCTATAGTTTGATCTTTGATTCAATACGGGCGCAATAGGCGGTGTCTCATGGAAACAGCAAACGGCACAAGAGTGAAGATCAGGTTCAAATGCAGGTTGCAGGATGGCAAGGTTTACCTGGTCGGCGCCAGGGATACCCTGGACTTTGTCATCGGTGCGGGAAGCGTTCCGCCTGCCCTGGAGACGGGCGTTTTGGGGATGAAGCCGAGAGAACGTCGCACCATTCGGGTCCCTGCCGCAGAGGTGAATCTATTCCCCTTCCCGAGGGGGTCGCATTTCGCCATGGAAACCGAGAGTCCCCCGGGAACCGGATACGAGTTCGGGCCTGGAGAAGGAGGAGATGTTTCTTTGTCGCTATCGAAACCATTTCGCGAGCCCCTGCCTACCGGTGCCGACCTCTATTTTGAGGTCGAGATGCTGGCAGTGGAAGGGATGAACATTAACTGAGAAAGATTTTCGGCCCCTTCCTCATTAGTCAACAAGCTCGATAATCCTTCCTGCTCCAAAATCCGGATTTGTGTAAAGCATGCCTGCTCCGGCGCCCTCCCCTCTCAAGGCCCCTCAAGGCCCCTCAAGGGGAGGGCGCCGTCTTTCCCCCATCCCCACCCCGACCCTCCCCTTGAAGGGGAGGGAGCTTTTTCAGCGGACATCAGCGCTGGTCAGCTAATGAAGATTCCTCCTCAAGAAATTCAACCTGCATCCGAAGAGTGAGGGACGCCCGGGTGAGCGATTTCAGCGCTCCTCGGGAACGGCGGAGTGAGCGGAAACCAACAGGGTAAAAGCTGTTACGCGAAGGGCGCGAAGAACTGCTCGCGAAGCACGCAGGTACAGGCAATTTGGTTTACCCTCAGGACTTCGTTTTTCCCTGGTGTTCTTCGCGCCTCCTTGCGTTCTTTGCGTAACAGGCTTTGGGCAGCTGCATAGATACTGAAGATCAGCACTAATCGTGACGTGTCAGAAGAGCGCGGCGGGCAGGGGGGAACATCATGAGATGTCTTGTTGCAGAGGATAATGATTTGGCGCGTGATATGCTCACGTTCTTTCTTGCGGACCACGCCGAAGTCGAGACTGCGGCAAACGGCCTGGAGGCGGTGGAGAGGTTCCGCCAGGGCCTTGCGGCGCAGAGCCCGTTCGACCTGGTGCTCTTGGACATCGTCATGCCTGAGATGGACGGGCAGGAGGCCCTGAAACTGATCCGGCAGGCGGAGAGGGAAAACAGCGTGGAGACGGAGCGAAAGGCGGTCATCATCATGACCACTGCTCTCCACTCGCCGGAGAACATGGTTGACGCCCTCTGGGATGGGGACTGCACCGATTACCTGGTCAAGCCGATCGTCAGGGCGGACCTGATGGCGATGCTGCGCAGGTACCGGCTGCTCTGACTCTCCAGCACATGCCATGCCTCACGCATGACAAAGGACAGTGTTCATGGATATCTCACACCTTTATCGGACCTGCATCAAGAATTCCATCGACGAAGACTGTGCCGAGATCGTCGCCGGATTCCAGGAGATCTTGAAGCGCAGCGCGCGGCTCGGTGTCAAGCTGGTCAACTACTACAAGGGGCTGCCGATCAGCTATCCGGCAACGCTGGTCGAGATGAACCAGGGGGTCCTGGAACTGGACGTGCACCAGCAGCAGGCGGTCGCACTGCAGGCCTCCCGCTACACCTTCATCAAATGCGACCATTTCGATTGTTCCATCCTGGCGGAGACCCATAACGTGAACGTCTGCAGGATGGCCGCCTCGCTGCGCAATTTCGTTTTCGTTGAGGTCATGGCGGAGAAGCGCAACACCCTTCGGCTCGAACTGGAGCCGCAGACCGACGCGGAGATCATCGGGGAAGGGATCCTGACGAGCGGCAAGCTGCTGGACCTCTCACTGGAGGGTTTTTCCATACGCCTGGAAGGGCATTGCGAGCTCGCCAAAGGGGCGGAGTTCACGCTCCGGGTCATGGTGCCGGACCTGCTGCAGAACACGCTGAGCAGCATGGAAGTCCAGTCGAGGCATGTCGCCAGCACCAGCGAAAAGGGTTCCCAGATCAGCCGGTTCTCGACCAGCTCCGATGCGCAGAGCGAGGCGCTGATCTCGCGCTACATGTTCCAGCGCCAGGTTGAAATCGTTCGGGAGTTGAAGGAGCAGAAATAAAACGGCCGCTCCAGCGCCTCACTGCTGCATCTTATCCTGCACACTCCCGATTTTGTCTTCCATGCTCTGCTCGCGGTCCGTTCGCGTTCCCAGCTTCACCGTCGTGGTGATGCGCGGCGCCCCCATCTGATGGATGACCTCATGACACCGCTTGATCGCTGCAAACACCGCATCCCATTCCCCTTCAATATTGGTCCCATAGGAGTGCAAAGCCGTCTTCAGGCCGGCTTCGCTCAGCACTTTTTCGCAGGCGGCAATATAGCTCGAGAGCGAAACTCCGACACCAAGCGGAACGACACATAAATCGACTAGAACCTTCATGCTCTCACGCCTCCTCTCGGACCGTCCGGATTAAGTTCAGGCACTGATTGTCATCGCTTCGGGCTGGAAGTATGAACTTTCCGGCGGATAATGCCCTTCGATCCTGCTCAGAGTTTGTGCCGTCTGCGCATCCTTCCTTGATAGTTCCTGCAATGACTCATCTTTCCTCATTTTACGCTTAAGTACGGAGCCCTGTCAGCCGAATAATATATCAATGGTGGATCAGATTCAAGACGGATTAAGTTGCATCCAGATGGCGCGGGATCTTTGTCAATGCCCAACCGGCATAGACTCGGAGGCGGGGGTAATGGTGGGGATTCAGAAATATTCAGCCAGTCCCGCAGAGATCCTTTCAAACTTGCGCAGTTCGTCAGGTAGAGAACTCTGCAGGGAAGGATCGGCAAATAGTGCTGACGCGACGGGTATCTCAGGGGAAACAGCGCGCTTTTCCACGGCAATCCGACGGCCCGACGGGAGCGGGATCTCGACCGCACTCGGGCGACAGCTGCCGCCCGGCAGGGTTACCGCCTCGAAATACTGCACAGTGCCTGCGCCGAGCGCCCGCAGATAGCCCGCTTCGGTCACCGCTTCGTTATCGGCCCGGACAAAGGGTATGCCGCGACGACGGGCTGCTGCGTGCTGGAAACGCCTTTTGTAGGGAAAGGAGCAGTAATTCACCGGCAGGTCGATGCCCCGCTCGATTGCATACCGTACCAGCCGCAACGCGGCTAGTTCCGATTCCAGAACTGTCACGTTCTCGCCATGTAGAAAGGTGTAGGCTCTGCTGGCCAAGTGCCTGGAGTTATAAGGTGTCAGTCGCAGTTGATGCAGGTTCAGATGCTGGACCCCTGTCGCAGCCATTTCCGCCAGCTTATCCCGCAACAGCTCCTCTTCTTCCGGGACCGTCGGGATTTCCACCGTCACCGTGGGAATGACCCCGACCGCAAGCTGGAGCTTGCCGAGGTTGTAGTCGGTCGCTCCGATGTCGAAACGGATCTCGCCGAGACCCGCAGAGCGGAGCTCGCCTGCGATTTCCCGGGTGAGCAGGGTGCCGTTGGTGTACATCCAGAGATGGACCGCGCCGCCGCAGCGCCGTCGAACCGCGTCCAGATAGGCCAGGGTCCGGTCCAGGGTAAGCAGCGGTTCGCCCCCGCTGATGCTGGCCCCGGTGAACCCGAACAGGGCAACGTACTCGGCATAATCGTCGGGGGAGGCAAAGGGGATGCCGTTGGTCAGCGGGTCGCCGGTCTCGTCCTGGGAGGTAGGGCAATAAAAGCAGGAAGCATTGCAGCGCCCGTTGATGAACAGGCAGGACCAGCCGCCGGTTGCGCAGGTCTGGCAGCCGGGGGAGAGCCTGCGGCAATCGACCTTGGTGTCGCTGCAACCGAACTCGGCATGTTCCCGCAGCCAGGCCAGCAGCTCGCCCCTCTCGACATGCGCTGCCGTAGCCTGCTCCGGCGTCGGGAATTCCAGGAATTCGTAGTGGCGGCCATATTCCCGGCGATTCGAGGTGATTAACGCCTCACGATGTTCATCCATGGTCATCTGTTCCCCTTGTTGGGTTGGAGCGGCGCTGAGGCAGAGCCAACCATAACAGAAAGCAGCGGTTTGGGATACACATTGCTGGGAACGCGCAGGGCGCCTGCATGGGTTGGCACTCATTATGCTTATGAAACGAAAATGTCTTATTCTTGTCAATTGATTGGCTCATCTAGTTTGAGGGAGGAAATGGCAATGCTGCGATCGGTGACGCTGCCCAGAGGTCTCAATCCTGTTTCCGCAGGAAGAAGGGAAGCTTTCGTACCCCGCCACGGAGTGATTCCGGTGCTTTCCGAACAGGCTGAGTCCCAAGGCGACATGCAGAGGCGCATTCAGGAGTTGTTGCTGCTGGCGGAGTTCAACGCCGCCATCGGCACACTCCACGACCCGAACCAGGTCTGCACGGCCGCCTGTTCCTGGCTGGAGGAAGTCTTGAGGTGGGAGGTGCTGTCGATTTCCTGCACCGAGGGGGATGCCGGGCAGTTCAGATATCAGGTGCTTTATCTCGACGACCATCTGTCAAAAATTTGTCCCGATTTAGCAGTGGGAGTTAATCCGTCGACCTCCAGATCCGGGAAAAGGGACATGGGCTGGAGTGAGTTCGGACATAATGTGATATCGGTCTGTTTCCCGGACAGATCGGGGGTTATTGCGGTTTCCAGAAAATCGGTGCAGGAGAGTCAATTTTCTGACGAGCTTCTGGCGGGGATCGCCGAGACGCTCTCGCGTTGTCTCTCCAACGCCCGTGAGTATTCCCGGCTCAAGACACTTTCCATGCACGACCATCTCACCGGGCTGTATAATCGGCGGGTATTCGAGGCGATGCTGGAAGTCGAGGCCCGGAAGAGGACCAGCAAGCCTTTTTCGCTGCTGCTCATAGACCTGGACAACTTCAAGACCATCAACGATACCTATGGCCACGGGACCGGAGACGAGGTGCTGGTTTACGTTGCGGAGATGCTTCGGCTCAACTTCAGGAAATCGGATATCCCCGCCCGTTATGGCGGCGACGAGTTCGGCGTGCTGCTCCCGGAGACTTCGCTCGATTCGGCGCAGCGGATCGCGGAGCGTTTTCGCGGCAACGTTTCCGGACGCCGCTCTCTCTTCGGGGCAAGGAACATCGTGCCTACCGTCAGTGTCGGCATCGCCGTCGTTTCGGACCGAGCCAACCTCGAGGTAGCCCAAATGGTCGAGGAGGCGGACCGGGCGCTCTACCGGGCCAAGGCCCCCGGCAAGAACCGGGTCTGCACCGCCCTGGTGACCGGTCAAAACGGCTGATCGGCGTCACGAGGAGTGGTCATGGACAGCTACCTGCAGGCCGCAATAGACGAAGCGAGACAGGGATTGGCCGAAGGGGGCATTCCGATCGGTGCGGTCATCGTGCACCAGGGCCGGATCATCGGCCGCGGACATAACCGGCGCATGCAGGAAGGGAGCGCGATCCTTCATGGCGAGATGGCCGCGCTGGAGCATGCAGGACGCCAGCCCGCCTCGGTCTACCGCGAGTGCGAACTCTATACGACCCTCTCCCCCTGCCCGATGTGCAGCGGCGCCATTTTGCTCTACGGGATCCCGAAGGTGGTCGTCGGCGAAAACAGGACCTTCATGGGAGAAGAGGAACTGCTCAGGTCGCGCGGAGTACAGGTGGAGGTGCTGCAGGATCGCGAATGCATCGATCTGATGACGCGGTTCATCGAGGGAAGTCCGGAGCTTTGGAACGAGGATATCGGGGTGCCGGATTAGCAGCGCACGCCGCTTCGGCCGCCTTTTTGATGGTGCAGCTGCGGCATCACTGCCGCGACTACGCCGCAGCAATGTTGCCGCTCCTACGGAACTGCTCGCACGCGGAAAGTCCCCCTTTGCAAAGGGGGATTTAGGGGGATTTCTAGCTCTATTGCAACATGCGCGCTATGTCACCAGGGCTAAATCCCCCCCGCCCCCCTTTGCAAAGGGGGGAGATTGATGGACGCCCCTGTTCCTGCAGATCAGCGCGGGTAACTCAACGGCAGATCCCTCCCTCTCCCGGCGAGCGAGCCGACAGCAGGCTCTCGTGCAGCAGCAACACGATCAATGCCATGCCAACCGCTCCGGTCGCCAAGGTGGTCTCCAGTCCGAACCTCTCCGCAAGATACCCCGTAAAACTCGGCAGGGCGGCGGCGCCCAGAGTTGCCGCGCTTACCTGATACCCTATGGCGTGGACGGCTACTGCCTTGCCGAGCCGCTGCGGAGTCCGGGCCATCATGCAAGGGTATATTGCGGCGAGTCCCAACCCCGCCAGGGAAAGGGCAAGGCCGGAAACCGGTCCGGGGAGATTCAAGGCAAAGAGCAGCGTGCCCAGCAACGAGGTAACCGTGCTCAGTCGTAACAGCCTGTCGATCCCGATGCGATCCACCAGGTAGCCGAACAGGATGCGCCCCGCACAGATGCTCGCCCAGTAAATCGCCACCCATGCCCCGGCCGTCTGCTTCGGAACGCTGCGCCACTCGGTGAGCAGCGTGAAACTCCACTGCCCTACCGTCACTTCCAACCCCGTGTAAAAGAAGAACAGGGCGACCTGCAGCCGCACCGTCGCATGCCGAAAGGTTGCCATCATGCCTACGCCGGCATTTTCACTCCGCCCCGCCGCCATCGCGCCGTCGGCCCGATCCCAGCTACGGCGCGCAGCGGCAAAGAGCAGGGCAAGGCAAAGCAGTATGGCGGCTACTATGAGGTAGCCGGTGCGCCAGGAACCATTTCCTGTCAACACTGCGGTCATGATCAGCGGCCCGAGCGTTGCCCCCAATGTGTAGAAGGCGTGCAGCCAATTCATGTGCCGCGCCGATAAGTGGTGAGCCACATAATGGTTCAGCCCCGCGTCTATAGCGCCTGAACCGAGGCCATGCAGCAGCGACCAGGCGGCGAACAGCGCCCAGACTGGAGCAAGGGCGTGGCCAAGAACGCTGCAAGCCACCATCGCGCTGCTCGCGGCCAAAAGTGAACCGATTCCCAGAGCATTGAGGAGCCTGCCGGTGAAGAAACTGGACAGGAAGTAGCTGAATCCGGCTCCGATGAACAAGAGCCCTGCTGCGCTCTGCTTAAGGGCGAAGTCGTCGCGCACCGAGGGCCAGGCCACTCCGATGAGTGAGTCGGGGAGTCCCAGGCTCAGGAATCCGAGGTAGGCGATGATCAGCAGCAAAGTGGCGGATCTCTCTGTCTTCACTTGTTGATAAGGTCCTCCACCACCCTGCCGATTCCCAGCACCACCCGCGCCATTCGTTCGTAATCCAGCTTCTCCGGCGTGTCCGAGGGGGCATGGTAGTGTGGATAGCGGAACAGGGCGGTATCGGTGATCATGATGGCGGGATAGCCTGCCTGCCAGAAGGACCAGTGGTCGGACCAGCCGATTCCAGGGATAGCTCCCGGCGCCGCCACCCCTTCGGAAGGGAACCGCGTCGTCTTCCGGAAAGTGCCGATGGCCCGGCGCACCAGGTCGCGGGAGCTCAGGTCGCCGACGAAGCCGATGAAGTTGCCGCTGTCGGGATAGAAGAGGTTCAAGGGAGCCGGATATTGCTGGCTCTTGGGGCGGTCGGAGTAGTAACCGATGGTTTCCAGCGACAGCATCGCCACGATCTTGTCGCCCCGCCCTCTGGCCCGGCGGGCATAGACCCGGCTCCCCATGGTTTCGGTCAGGAAGTACGGCGGCTCCTCGTTCACGAAGGCTATGAAGCGCACGGTGCGTGTAGGTTCGGCATCTTTGAAGAGTCGGGCCAGTTCCAGCATTGCAGCTACGCCGGAAGCGTTGTCGTTGGCACCGGGCGAGCCGGGCGCGGAGTCGTAATGGGCTCCGATGACGACGATCTCCGCGGCCCGGGTCGTCCCCTTGAGTTCGGCCTCGATATTGACCATCTCTTTCCCCTCGATGCGGTACGGCTCCTCGCGTACCGGCAGTCCCAGTTCCAGAAAACGCGTGGAAACATGTTGCGCAGCCAGGCCGAGAGAGCGGTAATGGCGGGTGTTCCGCTCGCCGATCTCCCTGCCAAGGAGATAGACATCCTGGCGCAGCCGGTCGCGAAGCCGGGATTGTTCGGAGCTAAGCGGCGGCAGCGCCCCCTTGTGCGATCGTCCGGGCATGATAACCATAGAGCCTCCAGCGGATGCGAAGAGCATGAGGACCAGCATCGATGTGACGGTGAACCACATGAGTATCTTCCGGTTCGAAGCTAACATTTCATCTCACCCCTCCGCCCGATCTCCAGCGCGGTATGTGCAGTGTCGTAACATGCAGCAACGTTTGGTATGTTACCGCGAATCGTGGTAGTTGCCATGAGCAAACTGATAGATAGGATGGGCCCCGCCCACCTACGGATAACATACCCATCCCCACCCTGGCCCTCCCCTTGAAGGCATGCCATTAAGTTATCTGATTAGCGTCAATCTTCCGCTGTTCGGGTTCCTCCCCCTTCAAGGGGGAGGTCAGGAGGGGGATGGGGGTGTTTCTGCGCCGGAGCTACCCCATCCCCACCCCCACCCTCCCCTGGAAGGGGAGGGAGTTTTCGCAGCGGAAGATCAGCGCTAATCAGGTAACTTAATGGCAATCCCCCCGCCCCCCCTTTTGCAAACGGTGGACTGGGGGGACTGTGGGGCCACTGTGGAAAAGCGCGTGAAGAGCTCGCTCTTCTTCCCGACTGCCGAGAAGATCTTCGCCTTGGTATAGCGGGTGATGTCGTGGGTGACGGTAAAGGCGGCAGGGGAAGATAAACCCCTCAGGCCGGGGTGGCGCATGTAGACGAACTTGGGACGGTATTTGAGCCGCAAATTTCGCGCTACGGCAGCTGCCTTGGCACCGCAAAAGATCACGAAGTCGGTAACATCTTCCAGCTCCTGCTGGAGCCTCTCGATATTGCCGGCTCCCTCGACCTCTTTCGCCGTTGCCTCGGAGCGTCCGGTCTTGGCTTGGTACTCGACCTCGGGCCAGGCGTTGGTTATGGTGATGTTGGCTCTGGTGAGATCGTTTCTATTCAGCGCCTGAGAGAGCAGCAGCAATAGCGTATCGAGGTTTTTTCCGGTGCTTTGCGCCGCCGGATGACCGGCAACTTCTTCATGCCTTCCCGGACATGAGAATACCACGGCTACTTTCTTCTCTTTTCCGACCTGCAGATGTACGGGCATCTTGCCTCCCGGGACAAAATCAAACCCCATCCCCTCCCGGCCTCCCCCTTTAAGTTTCTCCCGGCCTCACTACCATTACGTTACCTGATTCGGGACTCAGTGACGCATTTAATAGTCCCCTCTCCCTCCGGGAGAGGGTCGGGTGAGGGCGCTGCCATGACGGAACTGTTGCCGCTCCGCGGTAAATCCCGGGCCACGCCCACCTATCGGGATGAAGCCGGAGATTCATATTGAATTAAATCGCCTCTGCTTATATTATCATTAACGCTGCCACCATCCATCTCCCCGTGCTGCGGTTCTTTTTGATCGATTGAGCCTTCGCCTCGATTCCGCCTGCCCTTGCCCGGCTAAAAGGATGCATATGCGACACGACGGCTTCGACTCTGCCCATTTCAAGGGCTCCGGCATCCTCGCGCTGCTGATGCTTTTTGTTTTTACCACCGAGCTTGCCGTTAACGAGCTGTTCTCCCCGCTCTTTTCCCGGGTCACCCCGGCAACGAGCGCACTCCTGGATGCCGGGATGGTCCTGGTGGTCGTTGCCGCCCCCGTCTGGTTTTTCTTCCTCCGGCTGCTTCCCGGCAAAGCTGCAACCCCCGGGGAGAGCCGCATCCGTCTCGCGATACTGCTGGTAAAGGCGTTGACCGGCGTCTTCGTAGCCGAGTACCTGGCGATGCTGCTGCTGCCGGACCTGCTGCCGCTTGCCACCCCCCGCAGCCGTGCACTGGCCGATGCCATCTTGGTGGCTGTTTCCTGCGGCTTTCTGCTGCGCCCCAAGATGTTCAGACACAGCGTGCTGCAGATGGACACGCCGCTACGCCTCTACGTCCTTTTGCTCTGCACCATGTTCCTGTCCGATCTGGTGCAGGAATTTGTCGTGCCGTACCGGGTGATCAGCGACGTCTTCGCCACGGGCAAAATCGTCGATGCCTTGCTGACCACCCTTTGCGGTGCGCCGCTGCTCTGGTTCCTCGTGGTGCAGCCGCTCAAGAGGGCGGCACGCTCGGAGCAGACCCGGGTCGCCGCGGTGCACGCCCAGGTGATCGACGCCATGGTGGCCATCGACCCGCAGGGGATCATCAGCTCTTTCAACCCGGCCGCGCAACGGATCTTCGATTACGACGCCGGCCAGGTGATCGGGACCTCGGTAGCGCTGCTCCTCGACCAGGGGCAGCAGGGGCTGGACCCGATGCTGGCTGGCGCCGCTGCCTGCGCCGGCCAACATACACCGGCCGTATTGAACGAGATCAGCTGCAGGCGCCGGGACGGCCTGACCCTGATCATGGACGTCTCGATCAGCGAAGTCCTTCTGGAACGCCAGAGGCCCGAATTCCTGCTGATCATGCGCGACATCACGAGCCGCAAGAGGATGGAGGAGGCGCTCCGCGAGAGCGAGACCCGCTTCAGGGAGATTTTCCACCAGTCTCACGACGCCATCATCTTCTTCAAGCCGGGCGGCTGCATAATCCTCGACGCCAACGCAAATGCCGAAAAAACCTTCGGCTACTGCAAGGCGGAACTGCTGGACGGCGGTCTGGAACTGGTCAGCGAGCCTGCCGATCTCCCCGCGCTTTGCCGGGTCATCGGGGCGTTAGGGGAGGGGAGCCTGGCGCAGCATGACTTCCTCTGCAGGCGCAAGGATCAGACCCAGATCGTGGTCTCCATGCGGGGCAAGATCATGCTGCTGCAGGGGATTCCCATCACCTACTGCAGCTTCCGGGACGTCACGGACCGGATCCGGATGGAGGAGAGGACCCGCGACATCCAGGCCAAGCTGATCCAGACCAACAAGATGACCTCGCTGGGGCTGCTGGTCTCGGGGGTGGCACACGAGATCAACAACCCGAACAACTTCATCATGGCCAACTGCGAGCTGCTGGCGAGGATCTCCAGGGACACCCTCAAGGTGCTGAAAGAGTACAGCGAGGAGCACCAGCAAAGCGGAGAGTTCTACGTCGCGGGAATACCTTTCGGGGAGCTGGAACACCATTCGCAACGGCTCATCGACGGCATAAGCGAGGGGTCGCGCAGGGTTGACGACATCGTGAACAAGCTGAAGACGTTCGCGCGCCAGGAGCGCGACCAGGTGAAGCGCGAGGTCGATGTGAACCATGTGGCACGCTCAGCCGTTTCCCTTTTGCGTCACGAACTGATAAAGTTTACCGAAAAGTTCCATCTGGAGCTCGGCAAGGGGCTGCCGCCGGTCCGGGGACACGGCCAGCAGTTGGGGCAGGTCATCATCAATCTGCTCATGAACGGCTGTCAGGCACTGCCGGGGAAGCAGAGCGGCATCTGGCTCAGCACGGGATTCGATCCGGAAGCCGGGCTGGTCACCATCGCCGTCAGGGACCAGGGGTGCGGCATGTCGCGGGAGGACAGCCAGAGGATCATGGAGCCGTTCTTCACCACCAAGCTGGACAACGGCGGTACCGGTCTCGGCCTTTCCATCAGCGAATCGATCGTCAAGGAGCATGGCGGCTTTCTGGAGTTCAGTTCCGAGCCGGGGGTGGGGACCACTTTCACGGTACGGCTTCCCGCGGCGAAGCCGGGGTCGTCAGGCTCGCCTGAAGGGGAAAGGTCGCCGGCGGACTAACTGCGGCCCCCGCAGCCGCAACAGGAAGTCGTTTTTGATTGAAAAGGAGCAGCTCCAGATGAAACGAAATGCCGATCCCAGAAAGCCCGTGCTGCTCGTCGATGACGAAGAGCATATCCTCACCACCTGCAAGCTCAACCTCCAGATCAGCGGGATCACCGACGTGGTGACCCTAAGCGACAGCCGCAAGGTGCTGCCGCTTTTAGCTGACGAGCCGGTGGCGGTCATGGTGCTCGATCTCTCCATGCCGCACATCTCCGGCATGGAGCTCCTTTCCAGGGTGGTGCGGGACTACCCCCACATCCCGGTGATCGTGGTGACGGCGAACGACGAGATCGAGACCGTGGTGGAGTGCATGAGGCTCGGCGCCTACGACTACCTGGCCAAGCCGGTCAACTCCGGGCGTCTGGTGGCCAGCGTGAAGAAGGCGCTGGAGCTCTGCACGCTGTCGGGAGAGCTTTCCTCGCTGAAGCATCGCCTGCTGACCGACAGCCTGGAGCACCCGGGGGCCTTCGCCTCGATAATCACCGGCAACAGGAAGATGCGGGGGCTGTTCCAGTATGTGGAGGTGGTTGCCGGTTCACGCCAGCCGGTCGTGATCACCGGCGAGACCGGCGTCGGCAAGGAGCTCTTTGCCCGGGCCATCCATGAACTGAGCGGCTGCCGGGGCGCCTTCGTGGCCGTCAACGTGGCGGGGCTCGACGACAACATGTTTTCCGACACCCTGTTCGGACACAAGAAGGGGTCTTATACCGGAGCCGACCAGGCCAGGGAGGGGCTGATCGCCCGCGCGGCGGGGGGGACCCTGTTTCTGGACGAGATCGGCGACCTGAACGAGCTGTCGCAGCTCAAGCTTTTGCGCCTTTTGCAGGAGAAGGAGTACTACCCGGTAGGCTCCGATGTCACCAAGAAGAGCGATGCCCAGATCGTGCTCGCCACCAACCGCGACCTGCAGCAGCGCATTACCCAGGGGAAGTTCAGAAACGATCTCTACTATCGGCTCTGCGGGCACCAGATCCAGATCCCGCCGCTTCGGGAGCGCAAGGACGACCTGCCGCTGCTTTTGGACCACTTCATCGCCCAGAGTGCCGAGCCTCTCGGCATCGCCCCCCCTTCCTATCCCAAGGAACTCGTCGACCTGCTGGAAACCTACCATTTCCCCGGCAACCTGAGGGAACTGCAGGGGATGGTGAATGACGCGGTGACCCGCAACAAGTCGAGAATCCTGTCGCAGGAGCCGTTTCGCCAGGCGATCTCGGCCGATCTGGGGCGCCACCCCTTGCCGGAGGCGACCCCGGCGGTCACCGAGGACCAGTCGCTGCAAAAGAAGCTGGAGGGAATCTGGGGGCACTTTCCGACCCTGCAAGAGGCCGAGGAGCTGCTGATCGGTACCGCGCTCAAGGCTGCCAAAGGGAACCAGGGGATCGCCGCCACCATGCTCGGCCTGAAGCGCCAGACCCTGAACATGCGGCTCAAGGTTTCCAAGGAGAACGGTTAAGTAAACAAGATTCCTGATAGCAATTCACGGTGCTTGCCGCGCTTTGGTCGGAGACGAAGTAGGTCGGGTTAGCCTGCAAGGCGTAACCCGACGTGCAGTCAATGTGGCACCAGAGATTGTCGGGTTACGCTACGCTAACCCGACCTACGCCTACGCCAACCTGCTTAAGAGTACCTGTCTCCCACTTGGTTTTTCTCCCCTCCCTAACCTCCCTGGTTTTACTTTTGTCACCGGACTTCGTGGCAACTCCCTCACCCCTGCCCCTTCTTCATGGGAGGCGAACTGCGCTTGGTCGTTGCAGGTGCAAAAAAATTGGCAGCAAGGAAAAGACGACAACGGCAAAATTGCGTCAGATTTCGTCCGGATAGATCCTGCAGGCCCCTCTTCTGTCTCATTAGTAGTTCACGCCACGACATTATCCTCATTATGAAAAGACATCGCTATCATGCTTAAATCATAGAATAAATTTCGCTGAATTGGACATGGCACGATCCCTGTAATGGATGAGGAAGATTTTGCACTCTGCTCATTATTTCTTCGCCCCCAAATGGAGCCGAAAGCGGGGGCGTCGAGGTAAGGCGGCAGCTGGAGCTAGGATTTTGATCTGCGCTAAAAAAGGAGGTAAAAAATGAGCCGTTTGGGTAAACTGTCATCGCTTTTACTGTTGCTGCTTTTCGTGACCTTGCTGTCCGGGACCGCCCAGGCCGGGCTTCTGGACGTGGGGCCGGTAGTGCCCGAGGTGAACCTCAGCACCGAGCCGAACCTTGGGCACGGCTTCCCGCTTTGGTACCGGGACGCCAACCGGCTGCCGCTCCAGCTCTGCACCGACCGGGCCAGCGGCATGTGCCTCACCGCCGAACCCAACCCGGGGCTGACGCAAAGGTTCCCCGACAACATGGGGGACGAGCTCTTCTGGTGGGTGGGGGACGCCTCCATTCCCATTCCCCAGCAGGGTGCGCTGGACAGGGATGGAGAAGCCATTTTGGTCCAGGCGATCGAGGCCGCCTTTTCCACCGGCGACGTAGTTTCCGGCGCCCAGGTCAGTTTTGCCAGGATCCGGATCCGGATCGACACCCCCTACGCTGGAGTGTACCTGGTCACCACCCCGTTCAAGCAGTTCACCTTCACCGTCGCCCCCGATCTGATCGACGACGGGATCAACCACACCGAAGACATCGGCATAGCGGAGGGAGGGGTGTTCACCGGCGCCCTGAACGGGAGCGTCGGCCCCTTCCTCTACTGCACCAACGCACCGATCATCGTGAACGGCCAGAGCTTCGTCGGCGATCCCAACCAACCGTGCAGCGTGCGGGGCAGCACCTTTCCCAGCGCGGAAAACCCGAGCAACTTCTTCCGGGTCCAGGGTCCCAACGGCTTCGACATCCAGACCGACCAGTTCAGCGTGATGGGGAAGCTCTACCTGGATCCCATCCCGACCCCCCTGGATGTCGGCAAGGTCGCCTACACCCGCCAGGCCTCGGGAGTGCGGATAAACGCCTTTGCAACGACCCAGGCACTCTCCAATCAGACCGTCCCGTCGGCGCCGTTTCCGGCCAACTTCGCCCTGACCGGCGCCGCTTCCGTCGTTGAGGTGACCGCAGGCGACCTTCCCACCCTGGAGACCAGCACCAACAATCCCGCGGACGGGAAGTTCTTCGGCAGCACTCCGCTAATCCCCAACCTGGGGACACTGCCGGCCACCGCCACGGTGACCAACAGCTCCGACATCCCTCCCACGGTGCGGGTGGTTCCCCTGGTGGACGATGTGGCGCTCGAATCGGCGATGTTCAATCCGGTCAACAACATATTGATCGTCTCGGCAGCCTCCTATGACCAGGTCGCCGCTCCGGCGCTCTCGCTCTACATGCCCGGTATGGACGCCCCCCTGGGGACCCTGGTCGACGGCAAAATCTCCGTCACCTTCCCGGTCAGCGACACCACGGTCGACCCGGTGAAGACCTTCAACATCCCGCCCGAAAAGGTCACCGTCGTCTCCGCGCTGGGCGGAAGCGATACCCGGTCGGTTACCGGTCTCTCCCCCTTCGCCGTCCTTCCCACCGGCACCATCGTCATCAACGGCGGAGCGGAGTTCACCAATAGCGCGACCGTTACCCTCACCCTTTCGGCGGCGAGCGCCAACGGCCCCGTCACCCAGATGCAGTTCAGCAAGGACGGCACGACCTGGCTCGCGGTGGAGCCGTTTGCCTCCACCAAGGTGTTAACGCTGCTGGCGGGCAATGGCCTCAAGAGGGTGTACGTCAGGTACCTCGATGCAGCGGGGAAACTCTCCGAGATCATCTCGGCCCCCATAACCCTTGATACCGTGAGACCTTCGGGGACCATGGTAATCAACGGCGGCGCCCCGCTTACTGGCAACAGCATCGTCAACCTGACCTTGTCCGCCACCGACGCCAACGGCGTGACCTCCATGCAGTTCAGCAACGACGGGATCAACTACTTCAGCCCGGTACCGTATGACACCGCCGTCTCCCTGAACGTGCTCCCGGGTGACGGGGTCAGGACCATGTTGGCAAGGTTCATCGACGCCGCCGGTAATACCTCAGAACCGGTTTCGGCCAGCACCACGCTGGATACCACCAAGCCTACCGGCACCATCGCCTTCAGCACGCCGAATCCGAGCAATTTGCCGTACGGCGTCATGACCCTGTCGGCGGCCGATGCCAGCGGCGTGACCCAGATGCAGTTCAGCAGGGACGGCATCAACTACCTCGCCTTCGAGCCGTACGCCACCACCAAGTCGATGACCCTGCTGCCTGCGGGCGATGGGGTCAAGACCATCTACGTCCGCTTCAAGGACGCCGCCGGTAACGTCTCCGACCCGCTTTCGGCCAGCATCACGGTGGAGACCATCAAGCCTACCGGCACCATCGCCTTCACCACGCCGGATCCGAGCAATTTGCCGTACGGCGTCATGACCCTGTCGGCGGCCGATGCCAGCGGCGTGACCCAGATGCAGTTCAGCAGGGACGGCGTCAACTACCTCGCCTTCGAGCCGTATGCCACCACCAAGTCGATGACCCTGCTGCCGGCGGGCGACGGGGTCAAGACCGTCTATGTCCGCTTCAAGGACGCCGCCGGCAACATTTCCGACCCGGTATCGGCCAGCATCACGGTGATTACCACGAAGCCTACCGGCACCATCGCCTTCACCACGCCGAATCCGAGCAATTTGCCTTACGCCGTCATGACCCTGTCGGCTACCAGCGCCAATGGCCAGGTCACCCAGATGCGGTTCAGCAGGGACGGCGTCAACTATCTCGCCTTCGAGCCGTACGCCACCACCAAGTCGATGACCCTGCTGCCGGCGGGAGAAGGGGTCAAGACCGTCTACGTCCGCTTCAGGGACGTCATCGGTAACGTCTCCGACCCGATTTCGGCCAGCATCACGGTGGATACCACACAGCCTACCGGCACCATAGCCTTCAGCACGCCGAACCCGACCACCTCGGCGACCGGCACCCTGGAGCTGACGGCGACCGATGCCAGCGGCGTCACCCAGATGCAGTTCAGCACGAACGGGGTCAACTACCTCCCCTTCGAGCCCTTTGGCGCCACCCGGGACGTCGCGCTGGCCCTGGGCGTCAACAACATCAGCGTCCGTTTCAAGGACGCTGCGGGAAATGTCTCCACTGCCGTATCCGCAACCATCACCAGGAACCCCTGATGGTTGAATGATGTTCATCAAGGTCCCCCCCCGGCTCCGCCGTGGGGGGGACCCAATCTTCGGACCTGGAAAAGATTCCAGCCACGAATTTCACCAATTCACACGAATTTTCAATGCGGCCCGAAACTGATAGAGGCCACCAGAACAACGTTCGTGTCCATTGGTGTTATTCCCGGCTGACTGTAGCACCCGGCTTGGAAACTCCTCCATGGTAAAAAGGGGGAGGAGGTAGCGAAGCACAGGGCGCAGGCGTTTAAAGTTCTGTCCCACCAATTCACAAAGGCGAGATGTACCAAGCAAACCAAAGGGTTGTGCGGAGTTTTTTATGATACCTGCTATCACACCAATCGCGCTCGGCTACATCTTCGCGACCGCACTGTTCGCCTCGCTGATCATGGTGCCGTTCCTGCAACGCTGGGGCACCCAGCAGAAAATGCTGGATCTGCCGGACGAGCGCAAGGTCCATCGCCATGCGGTTCCGCGCCTGGGAGGGATCGCCATCTGCATGGCGTTTCTCTTCACGCTCCTTTTGTACGTCGACCTGTCGCGGGGGATGCGGGGCATCCTGGCGGGGGTGATGATCATCTTCGCGATCGGGGTGGTCGACGACTTCTACGGCATTTCGCCGCTGCGCAAACTCTTCGGCCAGATCTGCGCGGTCCTCAGCACCATGGCGGTCGGCAACCTCTACATCACCAACCTTGGCGACCTGTTCGGAATGGGAGAGATCGTGCTCCCTCTCTGGCTGGCCATCCCCTTCACCGTGGTGGCGATTGTCGGCGTGGTGAACTCTTTCAATCTGATCGACGGTCTGGACGGACTGGCGGGGGGAATATCGGCAATCACCCTGGTCGCCTTTGGCGTGCTCGCCTTCCGCAGCGGCAACGTCGAGGTGCAGATCCTCTGCGTTGCCCTGTTGGGCGCCATGCTCGGTTTCCTCAAGTACAACGTCTTCCCGGCGCGCATCTTCATGGGGGATGCCGGAAGCCTGGTGATCGGTTTCGTGATCGGTTTCCTGGCGCTCTCCCTGACCCAGGGGAGTGCCGGGGAGGTCCAGCCGGTGGTGCCCCTGCTCGTGGTCGGAGTGCCGGTGGCCGACGCGCTCTGGGTGATGGTGAGCCGCCTCTGCGCAGGGCAGAGTCCGTTTGCCGCCGACCGGAGCCACGTGCACCACAAGTTTCTCGCCCTGGGATTCGAGCATTGCCAGACGGTGATTGCGATCTGCGGCATTTCCCTGTTCTGGGCCGCCACCGCGCTGTTCCTGCGCGACAAACCGGCGCTGCTCCTGCTCGGCTGCTACCTGGTGCTGACTCTCCTCTCCTATGCGGCGCTAAACCTGCTGCCCGGCTGGCGCCATCTGCTCCGCTCTCCCGGCAGAGAGCCTGCCCTGGTAATGTCGGAATCGGTCAGCTACAGCCTGGTAGTCAACCGTAGCGGCCGCTGAGCATACGGTGAGTGAAATGCGCAGTTCTGCAATGAAATTGATCGCTACAGCGGGTTTTCTCCTCTGCTTCCTCATGGCGGCGACCCAAGCAGCGGCTGCGACCCAAAAAGCTGCCCGGGAGTCCAAGATCGATATCGGGGTCTATTACTTCCCCGGCTGGCACTCGAAGAGCGATTACTGGAATGACATCAAGGGACTCCCCGGCTCCAGGTCTCCCAACGTCGCCTGGCCCGGGCGTGTGCCGCTGCTGGGATTCTACCCGGAGGAAGAGGTCTGGGTTGCGGAAAAGCACATCGAGTGGGCCTCGCGCCACGGCATCACCTTTTTCGCCCACGAGTTTTACTGGAGGCACGGCAAGCCGGAGCTGGAGCACGCCCTGAAGGCGCATGTCAGGGCGAAAAACAAGAATGACCTGAAGTTCTGCCTGTTCTGGGCCAACGAAGGGGGGTCCCCCCCCAGCCTCGACAATTTCGACGCCATGGTCGATTACTGGCTCAAGGAGTATGTCGGCGACAAGAGCTACTACAGGGTGAACGGGATGCCCCTGGTCTTCATATTCGATCCGGACACGCTGACCCGCAACGCCAAGGAACTCGGTGTCACGTCAAGGGATCTGCTGGAAAGGGCCAATGCCGCCGCCCGCAGCAAGGGATACCGGGGGTTCTATTTCGTGGCGCTGCTCTCGTTCTACCAGCCGTCGGACCGGGTCGAGGAGAAATATCTGGCCCAGGGGTACAGCGGCTACAGCGCCTACAATTACGTCGCGGCCAAAGATAGGTCGCACTATGCCGATTACGATTCGATGGTCGATACCCACCTCGATTTTTACGCGGCAGCCGCCAGGACCGGGAAAAAGCTGCAGTACCTGCCGACGGCGAGTCCCGGCTATGACGGACGCCCCTGGGTGGGAACCAGGCCCAAGATCCACGTGCGCCTCAACCCGACCCCGGCCAAGTTCAAAAAGGTCCTGGAAGGAGCCAGGGAGCTTCTGCTCAAGGCTCCCGCCGGTTCGCCCAGAATCCTCACCATCGGCGCCTGGAACGAGTTCGCCGAGGGGGCCTACATCGAGCCCACCAGGGAGTGGGGCATGCAGTACCTGGAAACGATCCGCAACGTATTTGGTGCCGGAGGCCGTAAATGAAGATATCCATCCTGGGCACACGCGGCATCCCCGCCAAACACGGGGGATTCGAGACCTTCGCGGAGCGTCTGGCACTGCACCTGGTCGGCCAAGGGTGGGACGTTACCGTGCACTGCCCTGCGGTCGGGGCAACCGAGGTGCGGGAATCGGAGTGGTGCGGCATCCGCCTGCTGCATCTGCCGGTGCATCGGGACGACGCCGTCGGCTCCATCCTCTTCGACTGGAAATCGACGCTGGTTGCCACCGGTGAAGGGGGAAGCGTCCTTAACCTGGGCTATGGCACCGCCATTTTCGGCCTTCTTTACCGGCTGCGCGGCATTTACAACGTGATCAACATGGATGGCATCGAGTGGCGCAGGAAAAAATGGTCTTTTCCTGCCAGGGCGTGGCTGTACTTCAACGAGCGCGCGGCCTGCCTGTTGGCCAACCACCTGGTCGCCGACCACCCGGAGATCAAGAGTCATCTGGCCACCCGTGTCGATGCAGGCAAGATCACCATGATCCCCTATGGTGCCGACCCGGTGGTCGATCCCGATCCGGAGCTCCTCAAGCCGTTCAGCCTCACTGCCAACGGGTATGCCATCGTCATCGCCCGTCCCGATCCCGACAATTCCATCCTCGAGATCGTGAGGGCCTTCTCTGCCAGGAAACGGGGGGTCAAGCTGGTGATCCTCGGCAACTATAATGAAAGCGTGCCCTACCAAAAACAGGTATTGGCTGCAGCGAGTTCGGAGGTCGTCTTCGCGGGAGGGATCTACGACAAGCAAGTAGTGGAGGCGCTCCGGTTTTATGCCAGGCTCTACGTCCATGGCCACAAGGTGGGGGGGACCAACCCTTCCCTGGTCGAAGCCCTTGCCGCAGGCTCCCCGGTGCTGGCCCACGGCAATCACTTCAACCGGGAGGTGGCCGGCCCCGGAGCCCAATTCTTCGATGACGAGCAGCATTTGGCAGAGGAATTGAACTCGTTGCTCGGGGACGGTCGGGATCTGGAGGGGATGCGGCAGAGCAGCCGCCAGCGCCACAGCGAGGCGTACACCTGGGAGATGGTGCTGAGCGCCTACGAGGGGCTTCTTGCCCAGTGGCAGAGCGGTCTGGTTCAGGACCGGCATGATGCCAAGATAACGGCTCCAGCCACACCCACACAGGGGCGGGTGGGTTTTGACCCGGCAATGGTTGCCGCAGAAAGTCCCCAGCCCCTCCGGGCACTGCCATTAAGTTAAGCGGTGGTTCCGTAAATCAGGTAGGGTGGGCCGAGCCCACCACAATCCGCCTCGTTCAACGATCAGGGACCTCACAACCCTTCGAGGATCTCCGCGATGCGCGGGGCCGCCCGGCCGTCACCGTACGGGTTGTGGACGACGCTCATGCTCCGGTACGCCTCGGCGTCGTCCAGAAGCAGGATGGCCTGCGCCACGATCTGGTCCCGATCGGTCCCCACCATCCTGACCGTGCCGGCCGCGACCGCCTCCGGACGTTCCGTGGTTTCCCGCATGACCAGCACCGGCTTCCCCAGCGACGGTGCCTCTTCCTGCACCCCCCCCGAATCGGTAATGATCAGGTAGGAGCGCCCCATCAGGTAGACGAAGGGGAGGTAATCCACCGGCTCGATCAGGTGGATGTTGCCCGGCCCGCCTCCGCCCAGGATGCGCTTGACCGGTTCCTGCACGTTCGGGTTGAGATGCACCGGATAGAGGATCTCCAGATCGGGACGGGAAACGGCGATGTCGTGCAGGGCCTGGCAGATGTTCTCGAACCCCGCGCCGAAATTCTCGCGACGGTGGCCGGTTACCAGGATCAGCTTGCGCTGCGGGTCCAGCATGGAAAACTCGGACCGGAAACGCTCCTGGAGTCCGGCGTCGTCGGAGAGCTTCTGCGAAACGGCAAGGAGCGCGTCGACCACCGTGTTGCCGGTGACGAAAACGGATGCCTCGGGGGTTCCCTCGCGCAGAAGGTTGTCCCGCGCAGCCTGGGTGGGGGCGAAATGGAGGTCGGCGACTGCGCCGGTAACCCGCCGGTTCATCTCCTCCGGAAACGGTGCCCACTTGTTCCCGGTGCGCAGCCCGGCCTCGACATGGCCGACCCTGACCTTGGCGTAGAAGGAGGCGAGGGAGGCGGCCATGCTCGTCGTGGTGTCGCCGTGGACCAGGACCAGGTCCGGCCTTTCCGCCTGCAGCACCCCCCGCAATCCCAGCAGTACCGAGGAAGTGACGTCGAACAGGTCCTGCCCGGGCTTCATGATGTCCAGGTCGTAATCGGGACGGATATCGAAAAGGGTCAGCACCTGGTCCAGCATCTCGCGGTGCTGCGCCGTGACGCAGACGCGGCTTTGAAAAAGGGCGGGATGTCTCTCCAGCTCCTTTATCACCGGGGCCATCTTGATAGCCTCCGGCCGGGTGCCGAATACGGAAAGGATTTTTAGCATGGAGCGCCCCTCGCAAAAGTTATACCTGATTACCGCTGATCTTCACTGAACTTGGTCGACCGCCAATCTCCCCCCTTTGCAAAGGGGGGCGGGGGGGATTTAGCCCCGGTTGCCGTAGTGCGCATGTTGCAACAGAGCTGAAATCCCCCTAAATCCCCCTTTGCAAAGGGGGACTTTCTGCGCCAACCATTGCTACTGAAGATCACCGGTACTGGGGAGGTTAAAAGCAGAGCATGCTTTAATAGTTGCTCCGGAACTTATTTGGTTGCTTCTATTACCATGACATTTTTGGTCCAACTGGATCTGCTGAAAAGCCTGGAGATGAGGTAAGGCATAAATTTAAAGGGCCGGGGGAAATAGTAATCCAACAACGAGTTGTCCGTCTCCTCGAATATATTCACACTCTTATAGTTGTTGGCTGACATGGCCTTGCAGACATCGTCATGGTCGTTGAAATTATAATAGGTCTTGAACCCGAAAGCGAGTTCATACTTGGCGCGCATGACCTTTTCTATGTATGCCTTCTTCAACTCCAGCCTGTCGAAAAGCTGTGAAATGGAAGCGAAATAATGCTTCTTGTTTACCGTTATCGCGTAGAACTTTCCGCCCGGCTTCAATATGCTGTAGGCCCTGGCTAATGTCGGACCGGGGTCCAAAATATGCTCCATCACGTAGATGCTGTATATGATGTCGACACTGGCGTCCTCAAGCTGGCATTCTTCCAGGGTCGCCGTCTGAAATGTGTGTACATAGGGATTCTTTGACACGTTCCGGCTAGGATCTATACCGATAAAAAGTTTGGCATGGAGTGAAATCAGGCTTATCTCTTTTACCAGCCCTTTCCCCGCTCCGATTTCAACCACTACTTTGCCGTGGCAATTGTCGGCGATGTTGTGAACATAACGAGATACTGATCCGGACATTGATTTATCCCTTCTGTATGGAGCGGTAGCCTTCCGCTGTTGCGACTGCGGCATCACGCCATCTGTAGGCGCTTCTGATGGTTTCGGCCAGCCTGGCACTCCCCTGCAACTGGTAGGCGTGGACTATGGCGGATCTTATCGATTCCACCGAATCGGGCTCGCAATAGACCGCGTGCTCCCCGAAGTAGTCCCGCGCATCCCCCTTTTCGGTCACCACCAGGTTGCATCCCATGGCCCCCGCCTCAAGCGACGACAGCCCCGGCGTCTCCATCCAGCTGATCAGGCAGTGGACCTTGGCCGCCTTGTAATACTCCGCCAGCCGGTCATGCTCAACCTGACCGATGAATTCGACGTTGGGTCCCGCCTCCTGCTTGATCTGCTCGTAGTAGGCCGTGTGGTTGGGCGCCGGTTTGCCGATCAGCACCAGTTTCCAGGGGAGGTCGCGCATGGCGCGGACCAGCTCCAACTGGCACTTGCGCCCCTCGATGCGGGCCACCGACAGGACGCACCCCTGATATTTCTGCAACTCAGGAGATACGGTTACCGTCTCCGGGTCAAACAGTACGGTGTCGACGGCGTTCGGCACGACCACGCACGGCTTGGCGGCCGATGCGGGGAAGTCCGCATGCACACGGGCCATCTCGGAGCCGGAGTTGGGGAGAAACACGTCCGTCATCTCGACGATCTCTGCCTGCAGTGTTTTATAGCCGCGCGCCAGCACGGAGAGGGTACCCCGGTTCAGCTCCAGGTTTTTCACGGCCCGCGCCAGCACCTTCAGGTATTCCAGCTGGGAGTGGGGCAGCAGTCGTGCCGCCACGCCAGCCAGGCCGCCGCGCGCCTTGCGCTCGTACTCGATGTAGGGGCCGTAGATGGTGGAGAGGGCGACGCGACGCCCCTGGCGCTTGGCGTTCAAGGCCTGCAGGTAGACCTCCTGCGGCCGCATCAGGTTGAACAGATGCACCAGGTCGTAGCCGGCAAGGTCCGGTTCCAGGTCGGTGGATACGTCGACCCGGCACCCGGTTTCCCGCAGCGCCTCGGCGGTTTTGAGCAGCTGGACGGTATCGCCGCCCGGGACGCTGAAAAGTGTCTTACGTGACTGGAACAGTATCTTCATTGAGCTCTTCCCGGTTATTTAGAGAATGTTGTCTGGCTTTATACAAAAAGGGAAGCGTCATCGCGAAAAGCAGCGCGTAGTAATTTCTGAAAAACATCTCAAGCAGCATGGAGACGGACAGGATGGCGCTCGTCATGCAGAAAAAACGCATCTGTACGCCGTATCCTGCCGCAGCAGCCGATCTGACTCCCTGCAAGCCGCACTTGAAGTAGTCGAAAACCATTACCACATAGACAAAGAGCCCGAGTGCCCCGTATTTGAGCAGGATGAAGTTGGTGAAGAAATGCGGGTGGTAATAACGCCCGCTGGCGATCTCATCCTGCGTGTACGATTTCAGATCCAGGACTATGCTGCGGGGCAGGGGGTGCTCGATGAAGGTGAAAAAGCCGGTCAGCCCCTTGCCGAAGAGCAGATAGGGGGGGTTGTTCAGGGCCTCAGCCAGGATGTTGTTGAACTCGTAGACCCGCATTTTCCCCGAGTCGGAAACGTTCCCGGTGAAGAACGACAGTTTCCAGAGGATGAAGTCGAAGAGCCGTTCGTTGAACATGAACACGAAGATCACGGGGATTATGAACATCGCCGCAATGACCCCGAGGTACTTCAGGTAGCGTGCAGACAATCCGTTGATGAACAGGAAGACGCCCGATGAAAGAACCAGGATCGCCATATGACCGCGGCTGGGTGACACCAGGCCGAACACCGAAAGCAACAGCAGCAGAAGATAGGATCTCCGGTTGCCTCGATCCTGTTCGATGAGAAAGAATATAGTCAAGACTACGGCAATGGGGATGTGCGGAATCACGCCGAGATCCAGGGACGGTATTGCGGCCTTGATGCCTGAAAGTATGAAAAAGGGGACCCGTACACCCATGATGATGGTTATGGCCAGCAGCACCCGGTTCAGGTAATAGACCGATTTCTCCATCCCGAGGAAATGGTACAGGTAGTTGAAGTACAGTATTCCGCAGAACAGGAACAGGGGGAGCCTGACGTTGGTTACTATCTCTCTCAAGTTGACGTTTTCGTTCTGGCTGAAGGTGAAATAGAGAGTTGCCAAGAGTGCAGAGGAACAAAACGCCGCGAGATAGATCTTCTGATTCTTCCCCAGGAACAGCTCCTTCCCCGAAAAGATCAGCTTGTAGAGGGCCACGATCGCTACCAGGAAGGTCAGGTGCTGGATCAGTGCCAGGCTGGCGAAGTTCAGCGAGCAGATGGTGTTGTAGCTGACGCTCTTGCTGACTTGCAGCGCCGAGTAGGCATCGATGATGTCACGGGGAAAGGCCGGAATCGTGATCTGCAGGAGGACCACCGCCAAAATGGCCAGGTGGGTCCGGAACAGCGCCAGACAAAGCACTGCCGCAAAGATGGCGACGGAGATCGCCGTTCCCGTCGCCCCACGTGACCAGATATCGACATACGGCACGCTGAAAAGCGAAAACAGTACGGACCAGGTAACCAGGCGTGCGTCTATGAGCCTGTTGTCACTGTTCATTGGAAAATCCGTCGCGCAGCCCAGAGAGGTAGCCGCGGCACTGGTGCCAGTAAAAGAAGTACATCTTGCGCAGCGTAAGTCGTCTGCGCCGCCCCTCCAGTATCAGTTTCGGCAGCATCAACGGTGGGAAGAGCAGCGCGCAGAGGCGGTACAGGTAGCGGCCGGCGTACATGCGGTTCAGACCCTCGTCGTGGCCGTACTGGCTCAGCTTGCGGACCAGTTCCTCCTTGTCACGGGCGAACTGCCAGGTCACCAGCGCCCTCTTGTTGGTGACGAAGCGGAAACCGGCCTCCTTCAGGCGCAGGTCGAAGATGGTGTCCTCGGCCGTGTAGGAGCCCTCCGGGTAGCCGCCGACCCGCTCCCAGCACGACTTCCGGAAGGCGATGCTGCGCGAGGAGGGGAGGAAGTCCTCCTGCAGCGGGATGAAAATGGCCGCGTACTCGCGCAGAAACGGCGTGTCCTCGGCGGTGCGGTAGAATCCGGCCACCACGTCAGGAGCAGGATCGGCCGCGAAGGGTGCGCTGATCTCTTCCAGCCAGCTCTCATCGATCCGGCACCCGGCATCGGTGACGGCGATCAGAGGCCCGCGGGCCTCGCCGATGGCCCGGTTGCGCCCCCGGGCGATGGGACCCTTGGAAAAGCGCCGGCAGCAGCTCTCGTCGATGATCAGGCGGATCTTCAAGGAGGGGTGTGCCTCGGCGAAGCGCGCGATGATCGCGGCGGTGCCGTCGGTCGAGCCGCCGTCGACGACCACCACCTCGCCGGCATGGACGCTCTGCCGGAGGTAGCTTTCCAGGAACGACCCGATGTTGTCACCCTCGTTGTAGACGGTGGTTATCAGTGAAACATCATCTTGATGCACTTGTTTGCCTTGTGTGATTCCTGCGCGATGAAATATTCCGGTCTGCGATAGCTCGCCGCCAGTTCCTTGACCCGTGTGCCGTCGAATCCCTCTCCCATCTCGATGACCCGGCGCTCGACGGAGACACCACTTTTCTCGACGTAATAGCGCACCTTGGGAGCGTAGCTGATGGCGAGGTTGGGCACCCCCAGCAGGTCGGCGCAGATGATCGAATGCAGGCGCATGCCGATGTGAAAATCCATGGTCGCCATTACCCGCAGGTACTCCTCCGGAGTCTGCCAGCTGTGGAAGCGGCACCGTTCCGGGCGGGGCAGATGCAGCGCCAGCCGCCTGTGGAACTCGTCATCGCCCGCAGCGCCGGCGTGGGCCGGCAGGAAATGGAGCTCCGCCCCTAACTCTTCGGTTACCGCGGCCAACTGCCTGGCATAGTGCGCCGCCTGGCGGTCATCCAGCCCGTGCAGGCCGGAGAAGGAGATGCTGCGGATCGGCGCTTCCGCGCTCCGGCTGCGGCGCAGCGTCTCGAAGAGGAAGGTGTCGAGAAAAACCAGGTCCCCCCCGCTGCAGGCATCGCCCCGGTAGCCGGGCAGTGCTGCCGCCGCGGCGAGCGATGCCTCCTCACGAAACGACACGTGGTCGGACTGCGCCAGCACCTTGCCGGCCAGCGCGGCGAAACGGGGGGTCTGGAAGCGACCGATCCCTATGCCGACGAAGCTGAACTTGGCACCGAAGGCCCGGGCCAGCATCTGAAAATACTTGATCCAGTAAAGACCGGCGTTGCTGCTGCATTCACTCAAGCAGGTCCCGCCGCCCCAGATCACCTGATCCGCCCGGGCCAGCGCCCAGATCCTGCGCGGATTGGCCCGCCATCCGCCCGGGATGTAGCGGGTCCTGGCGCGAGGCAGGTAGTAATTCTCCAGGCAGATGACGTCGATGCGCTCGACCTCCGGCCGGGCGGTAAGGAGGGCGAGCAGGTTCTGGAGCATCAGGTCGTCGCCGATGTTGCGATAACCGTAGTATCCGGCTAGGACGATTCTCATCGGGCCTCTCTCTTCCCCCTTTGCAAGGGGGGCCTCTCTCTCCCCCCCTTTGCAAAGGGGGGTCGGGGCAGCAGTGTCCGGTTTACTTCCTGCACCGGCACTTTCCCCCCTCTCCCTAGCCCTCTCCCACCAGGGGAGAGGGGACTTTAAGCCCCCCTCCCTAGCCCCACCGCCATTAAGTTAAGCTCCCTACCTGCTGCTCGCTCCCCCTCCCTTGATGGGAGGGGGTGGGGGGGAGGGTGAGGCTCGTACGAGCTTTTCACCCTCTCCCCAGCCCTCTCCCATCAAGGGAGAGGGGGCTTGTGCGGCGTGCGGGAAATTAGCACTGACCTTTAACTTAATGGCAGTGCTCCCTAGCCCTCTCCCACCAGGGGAGAGGGGACTTTAAGCCCCCCTCCCTTGATGGGAGGGGCTGGGGGAGGGTGAAAAGCAGTGGGTTTGAGTCGAGAATGCCTAACCCCTTCTACGCTGCATCGATGCAAGCTGCAGATCAGCTAAACAGCTCTGCCAACGATGATCGAACTTCTGGAGTAGATGTAGACCCACCCCAGCAGCCGTGAAATCACCACGCTCGCCGCAACCCCCTGCAGCCCGAAGCTTCCTATCAGGAGAAGTGACAGGACGACGACGGCCAGCATCTGGAACAGTTTCAGGAAGAGTATGGTCCTGGTATCGTTGGAATAGAAATAACTCTCCATGGGGGTAAAGAAAATCCCCCCGATATAGGCGATCAAAAGAATCCGGAATACCTGCACCGAGGCAAGGTAGGCGTCCCCGAACAAGAGCCCGATCACCGGAGCCGACAAGCCCCAGGCGACGGCAAGGACCGCCCCCAGTGCCAGCAGATACCTGCGCTGGCCGGCCATCACCCTGACCAGGTAGGACTCCTTGTCGCCGGCCGACTCCCGGATCAGGACGTTCATCAGTGACCCCGTGATCAGGGGGAACACCAGGGCCAGCGTGTTCGCCGCCGCGTAGATCCCCAGCTGCTCGGAGCCCAGGTACTTCTCGATCACCAGGCTGTCGAACCGCATGGTTATGATGATGAAGATCCCGGCGACGCCGATCGGGTAAAGCAGCCCGAGAAACTCCTTCTGCTCCCCCGGCGTGAAACGATCCGCAAAGCCCAGCAGTTTCCGGGTGAACAGCATGCAGATGACAAACAGCAGGGCCGAGTACAGCAGGTAGCCCCAGAGTGCAGCCCGGTAGGCGTCAAAAAGCGGATAGATCCTGCTCAACGCCGCAATCGCCGTCAGCACTACGGCGAACTTGAGCACGTTGTTCAGCACGGTCAGAAGATTGAAGCGGCGCCAGTCTCCCCGGGCCTGGTGCAGCGAGGTCATGTAGCGGTACATGCTGAACATCAGGAAGGAGACGAAAACTACGGCAGACTCGGTGACGCTCAGATGGTAAAGGCGTCCGCAGACCGGGAGCATGAGCAGGCCCAGTACCGATACCGCCGCCAGAAAGCGGAGGTAGAAGCGGTTGATCTGATCCAGCACTTCGACGGCGGCGCTGTCGCGGTGGCGGTTGTAATAGATCACCAGGCAGTTGCTGAAGCCGAAATCGGCAACGGTGTACAGGATCGTGATCAGAGAAAAAAGCAGGTTGATGCGGCCGAACCAGGAGATGTCGAGCACTCTGGCCAGGGCCACGCTGACCAGAAAGCCGAGGCCGGCCCCGGTCAGGTTGCTCAGGAACACGCTGATGACAGCTTTTCTCATTCAGCCTTCTGCGCCGCCGAGAACGGCTTCAGGTCGTGCCAGACCCGGCGCCATTTCTCGCGCTCCTCGGCCGGCATCACGGCGAAGCGCTCCCTGACGAAGGCGGCGATGACGCTCAGAAGGAAGCTGGCGCAGGCAACCACCAGGACCATCTGGGCACGCTTCGGTTTGCTTTTGCGCTCGGGCACCCTGGCCGCCTGCACGACCTGAAGCGTCGAGACGTTGTTCGCCTCCGAGAGTTTCGCCAGCTCGTACTGGTTCACCAGCAGGCTGACGATGTTCTCCTGGGTCTTGAACTCGCGCATCAGGCGCACGTACTCCTGCCCCAGGGGGGGGACCGAGCCGACCGAGGGGATGGAGCCCCCTCCCTGCCCCTCCATCCGGGCGATCTGCCCCTTCAGGTTGGCAATGGCGGCCTTGGCATTCTTCACCTCGGGGTTCCAGTCGGTGAACTGGCGCTGCAGCGAGGCCAGCTGCACCTCCTGGCTCGCCAGCTGCGCCATCAGCTGGGCGACCCCCTCGATGGCGGCTCTCGCCTGCTCCGGAACGTTGAGCGCCTTGTTGCGTGCCTGGAAAGCCTTGAGCTTCTCCTCGGCATCGGCCAGATCGCTCCTGGCCCTGGTGAGCCGGTTCTCCAGGAACTCCCTGCTCTGACCCGCCTGGGCCATGTTGACCTTGGCGGACAACTTGTCGACTTCGTCGACCAGGGCGTTGGCCATGTCCGCTGCGCGTTGCGGCAGCCGGTCCTCCACGGTGATGGAGATGATCCCTTCCTTGCCGGTCTGGATCGAGACGTTCTTCATCAGCTGGCTGTAGGCATCCTGGCGCAGCTCCTTCTCATAAACCTGCATCAGCTTGAACCTGGTGACGATGGCGTCCTTGATGTCGTCGCTTTTCAGCATTTCGGCAAAGAGGTCCGAGGTGCTGGCAGCGCCGAGCAGGCCGCCGGCAAGGCCGACCCCGCCACCTCCCATCTGACCCGTGATTGCGGAAAGCAGGTTCTGGCTCTGCTGGTGCGGCAGTATTTTCGCAGTGGAGCTATAGGACTTGTCAAGGGATAAACTGTAGGCCACTGTTATCAGTCCTGCCGCGCAAGTCACCAGCAGGATCATCTTTTTGTATTTCGCGATCACACCCAGGGATTCCAGGATGTTTATCGAGTCGTTGCTTGATTCAGGCGGCCGCATCGGCATCTCTGTTCCTCATTGGGGCATGCGCCATAGTTATTGGATAAATGCCGGCTGCTACTGTTGTCTTAGGCTCATCTGGTTAATAGTGAACGCTTCGCACCGGTTATTGTTAAAGCCTGAACGCTTGACCGGTAAACTTCGGCGGCTTGCCCGATGCATAGCTCAATGGCCTGCCCGTGATCTTTTGCAGGTGTGATATCAGAGTTGCACTGCGACAGATTGCCCCCATTGTATTGAAGCAACCAAGGATAGCATAAATGCAGAGCTTTTTACCATCTCATTTATGGAATGTGGCATTGGGGATCTTCATTGAGTAACAGCAATTATCTCTGCTTTGTCACATACTTCGTGGCAACTCCCTCACCCCTGCCCCTCTCCCGCTTGCGCGCCGTAGCTCTACCGTAGGTCGGGTTGGCCCGGAGGGCGTAACCCGACGTGCAGCCGATGGCAACGCAGAAGAAGG
>Ga0209212_1000183_pt1 | contig 130320 bp, 144 predicted proteins | sample RifGroC2_FD_183996 | JGI IMG/M metagenome (GOLD analysis project Ga0209212, IMG submission 183996) | Groundwater microbial communities from Rifle, Colorado, USA - Groundwater C2 (SPAdes) (version 2) | ecosystem: Environmental > Aquatic > Deep subsurface > Groundwater | place: Rifle, Colorado... | reverse complement strand
CTGATCCTGCTGGATGGAGAAATTTGAAACTCTGCGGACGCAGTTTTACCCCACTTCGCAGGGTAAAAGAGCATAACAGGAATTTAACGGTTCGCAGGGTCGGACTTCGTCCTAAAACGCCAAGCGTTTTCCCCTGCTCTCCAAAATTTATTTTTCGAGGTCGGAATTTTGTGGGATGCCTCAAAATTCCTCCGCTCTGAAAAATAAACTTCGTTAAATTCCGATGTTAAACGAAATTTTCTTACTGCCTAATAGGTTCACTTCGTTCCCGAAAATCCTTAAAGTTAGTGCCTTCATTAAATCGTGTAAAACGGAAACTCAAACAATCACTTCGTGACTATTTCTAACATTGATTTAACGACTTCGTTTCACTACGTCCAAATTTTTGCCGACTAAAAAGAAAACGAAACGAGGGGGGAGTTTTGTCTTAATACTTATCATCACTATCGCTGGTAAATCTTGTCAATGTTCCTTTAACTTTTGATTTGCTCATAAGATTATATTCTAAAATCTCCTCAGTTGTTGCTCCTTTATCAGACATAGAATAAAATGTTTTTTCTCCAAGTAAAACATACTTCCATAAACAACTCATTCTATTTTCTTCGTCTAATTCATTTATTTTATTTATCCAGTCAATTGTAGAAGTCTGTTTTAATTTTACATTGGGACTATTAACATCTTTTTCTGCTTTTGTTTCAACTACATACATAACATTTCCTATCTTCACCATAAAATCTGGGAAGTAATGGGCTAATAGTCCATCTTCTCTTATGTATAATATATTTGCAAAATTATGTGCATATTCGCTTATCTTGGTAAATCTTTCAACTTTTGTATCTCTATCAACAAACTCAATAAATGACCTCTCAAATCCCCCTCTGTTACTGGGGAATGGAATTTTAGGATAGATGGATTTTGAAACTTTTACGCAATACTCTTCTCTTCCTTTAAGCTCAGTAACTTCTGAAAAATATCTCCTTAGAATCTTCGCTTCGGCAATATCTAATTTGTTCTGTAAATCATAAATACTCTTGCTTATGTTTCTTATGATATGCTCAGTTATTCTGGATTCCGTCAATAATAAGATTCTCCAATTGTTGTCTTTCAGAGGATCAAATTCTTGATTAAACAATTTATGCCTGACATATTTATCTGCAAGTTTTGCTATTTGTGCAGAATTGATTTGCATAATCGGGAATTTTTTAGTATTCCTGCTTGAAACTTTAACAGGAACAGCAGAAACAATATTTACCAATTTTGAAATAAATGAGTTATAATTCTTTGCATTGAATAACTCTGCTGTAACCGTGTATTCTCCAAACCTTGTTTTAACAGTTAATTCTTCTCCGTAAAAAGTATCGCCTTCTTTTTTTGGGATTATCTTTTTTAGCTGTTCTAATGCTGTTGGAAATGGCTCTAATTCATCAACAGACAACTCTCCAACATCAATAAATTCTTCTTTATCATGGATGATAATTGGCCAGAAGAGGTCATAATCAGCATAACCTTCCTTTAGGGGGATATTGATTAAATCTCCAACAACTCTTTCTCTCTTTGGCAATTTTTCAACTTTTCCAATAGCATCTTCTAAAACTCTCTCGTAAAATTCAATAAAAGCAGGATGCTCAATTATGCTTAAAATGTCCAAATAATTATCTGGCTCTTGTTTTTTTACCAAGAGTTTTTCTCTGTTCTCATCTTTTATCTCTGCAAATTCAGGCTCACGCCACATTAATCTTAATCCTCTGCCAATTACTTGCTCTAATAGAATATAAGATGTGCTTGATCTTAATGGGACAATAACACAAATGTTGTTTACATCAAAGCCTTCTCTTAACATAAGAACAGAGATTATAATTTTTGGATTAGCATGCTTGTCGAGATTGAATAATTTTTGTTTTATTTGACTCCATTCATCTAATGTAACTTCCCCTTTTTTGTTGGAATGAATCTCCATTATTTCTTCGTCAGATAAGCCTTCCTGCTTGAAGAATTGAGTTACATAGGGAACGACAGTAGTATCTTCACATACAATAAGCATTTTTGGATGTTTATTTTTATCGAAATCAGTAAAACCTTCCTCAAGAATCTTCAATTTACTTAATCCTGCCCTAAGCATAACTCTTTGACCATCGGATAAGCTTTTAATGTCATTTCCTTCCCTTTCAGCTTTAAAATCAAGAGGTAAAGCTGCTAATTCTTTTCTTTTATCAATGGCAACAGTTTTTACTAAGCCCTGTTTTATTGCATCTTTTAATTCAAAATTTGTAATAATATGTGGGAAAAAATGAATCTGTCTTTTTTGTCCGCTTCCCGTCACATTATATGGTGTTGCAGAAAAATCAACTTGAATAAATCTGTCTTTTTTGTCCTTTTGAATCTGATTAAGCGCCTTTTGCCATTTCTTCTCTAAAACTTCTTCTTCTTTTTTCCATTCGCCTAAATGATGGGCTTCGTCATTAAATACTACCATATCGCTGAAATTAGCAAGAAAATCTAATTGCCTTCCTTTGAAATATTGGTTATCTAAAACATCCAAACTATGCCCTGCTGATGTTCCCGGTCTTATTGGAAATTCTTTTCTAATTGCAACAGATGGATCTTCTAATGGGCTAATATCTTCGTCTAATTCTTCATCTTCAACCAATAAATGCCAATTAGTGATTGCTATTAATCCATCTCCGGTAATTTTTTTAGCGATTTCATCTTTACTGCAAACCGCTGATTGAACAAAATTGAAAATCTCATCTCTATATGATTCGGGGATAAAAATATCTTCAAATACTTTCAAATCAGAAGTTTCTACATCTCTTTGTCCGTTCTCTTGGACTTTTCCTAAATATGCATCTAATAATCTCTCATAAACAATTAATCCGGGCGCTATGAATAAGAAATTTTTGGAATAATTGCCTGATGGTGTTTCTTCATTTTTTGCATTAAGATATTGCCAAATTAATAAAGCGTGCATAACCCACGTTTTCCCTGTTCCTGTAGCCATCTTTATACAATATTTTGGATGGGAATACTTGTCTTTCTGCATATCAATTAAATCCATTTCCTGCAATAATTGAGGTTCTATTGTCATATAAGTATCCTGAACATTCTTGATTTTCAAGACTTCATGTATATATATTGAATTTAGAATGGCTTGCCATTGCCCTATATGAAAATTGAAATGCCGTAAATCAGAAAAACTTCCCTCAGGATCCCAAAACCTAAGCAAATCTCTTGTGATAGGGCTTACTTTTTCTAAAAATTCTCCGCTTTCCCATTCGGCTTTAACAACAGCAGTTATTGCTGCTGCTAATTTTAATGGGATTTTTCTTGTTCCGAGATGAGTTGCTTGCACCATTTTATCTTAACACCTTAAAAATATTATCAATTTTTTTATTAACCTCAACACAATCATGTGAAGTCTGTTTATTATTACTATATCCAATAATGGATATATTTGAGATGAAAATCAGATTATCAAAAACAGTTTTCATATCTTTACATTTTGGAACTAACCATCTTATTGTTAAATTACCATATTTTACATAGAGATTTGCCCATTCTCTTCTTAATTCTCTTTGCGAGTTATGGACATATTCCTCAAATTCTTTTTTAATACCTTTAGAATCAAAAGCATTTGTGTAAATATTTTTATTAAGTAACAGGAGATATTTTACTTTAGATTTTGCTTCTTTAAATTCTTGATGTGGTTGAATAAACAGTAAAATTATAAATTTCTGTATAATAAAAATCAAAACTCCACCAATCAAAGTTAAAGATGCAGTTAGAACTTCAGGGCTTACTGTCATTTACTTAACCTCCTGAACGGTCGCACTTTCAAAACCAAAAACATCAACCGCTTTAACGCAAACTTTTCTTTTTCCGCTTACTTTTGGAACTTCAAGTTTAGCTTTTTTGATTACTCTAAATTCGTCTGCGTCATTTTCAGTATTCTGCCTGTAATCCTGCCATTTACTTCTGAAAGTTTCTCCATCATAATCAGGGTCAATACTCCAATATTCAATCAAAGCAAGAGGGTCATCACCCATTACTTCCTCTAGTTTTTCTTTATTCTTTTGATCTAATGGCAAAGCATCTGGGGAAAGCAGAGTATAATTATCTAACTCTACCTCAATTTCATCTGTTTCTTTTCCTTGCTTTACTTTAATCTGTTTTATTGTCAAGTATTGCAGAGATGAGAATTTTATTTTGCCTGTTTTTATGAGTTTTTCATAACTTGCTTTTGTTTTCAACTGGTCTAATAAATCAGGAGGAATAACCAAAACCTCTAATTTATCATCTTTGATGTTCTCCAAAATTTTTCCAATATCAGTAACGAAGTTCCAACCTAAAACAACAACTTTATCCCATCCACCCATGAATCCAGCTCTCAATTCTTGGGCTTTCTTCAAAGTGTTATAACCAGTCATCTTTGATGGAGAATCAACAAAAACAAGCGTTTTCGTTCTCTTGTCGTAACCTAAATTATTCGGCACTCCTTCTTGAAGTGGAAATGGCAAAGCACCATAAAGATTAATGATAACATGAGATAAATCTCCAATGGTTCTAAATGCGGACTTCTCAAACTGCTCTTTTTGATAATCTCCTATTGATTGATATAAAAATGGTTTTGCATCTTGGTCAATTAACCTTTTTCTCATAACCATACAAGCAGGCTTTCCTAAGTCGGACATTATCCAATTTCTTTTTAATTTTTCTGCAACTGCTCCTGTTGTTCCAGAGCCAGCGAAGAAATCCGCGACAATATAATTTTCATTTGAGGAACCTAAAATAACTCTCTCAATTAATTTTTCAGGTTTTTGTGTGTCATACCCTAGTTTTTCTTGACTGGAATGTTGAATTTGAGGGACATCATCCCAAATGTCACTCATTGCCACACCTTCTTTATCGCTTAAAAATTGTTTTAAATGTCTCTTTTTATCTTCATCGACAAAGATTCTTCTTTCTTTCATCATTCTTTGTATGCTTTCTTCTGAGTAATTTCTTAGAATTTGAAGACGATATTTCCCTCTGCCATCGTTGTCATCATACTTATACATCTTAAGAGTGTTTTCGGCATAGGAAGTAAACTGCTGATTGAAGATATTGTTGTTTGTTTTTTTATAGAAAAGTAGATTATCTTGTAGCCTTCCATAATTTTTTAATCCGCCAGCAACGCCTGTAACTCCACTTGAACGTTTCCAGACAATGTTATTAACGAAATTCTCCTTTCCAAAAATCTCATCCATAATAATTTTAACATAATGTCCAACGTGCCAGTCTATGTGAACGTAGATTGAACCTTGTTCTGAAAGTAGTTCTCGCATTAATATTAACCTTGGAACCATCATCTCAAGATAAGAAACAGTCCCATCTTTCCAAGTATCTGAATAGGCATGCTGTTCTATCACGGTCGGCATTGCTTCAATATCGGTTGATGGAAGATGAATTTTTGTCCTATAATCTGCTTTACTGTCAAATGGGGGGTCAATATAGATTAAATCAATTTTTCCTCTCATTGATGGCATTTTACTTTGAGGATCTCCTGCGAGAAGTGCCTGCATAGCCAGAAGATTATCTCCATAAATCATCCTGTTAATCCATTCCTTTTTCACATCTCCTTTAACAGCTTGTCCTGTGAAAGAAAATAATCCTCCTTTGGATTTTGTTGGTAAAACTAATTCATTGGTTTGTAAAGTAACCTTATTCTTTTTAGAAAGCCCATCTAAAATTCTTTCAGCTTCTTTTTTACCCCTTTCAATGATTTTTGGTAATTCTGTGATTAGTGATTTTAATTCTACCATTATAATGAACCCTCTTTCTTTAGTTGCTCTTCCATAGCTATTTCAAACTGACGGGAGACTATTAAACCTTTCTTCTTACAGAGTTCCCTATACTTGTCATATAATTCTGAATTAACCAATAGGGTTATATTTTTCGTTTCCATTTACGCATACCTCGTTTCAACATAAACTCCGAATTTTCTTATAATGTTTAATATTAGCATAATAACATGGAAAAATAAGAATAATATTGATAACTCAGATATATTAAAAGCAAAATCCTTAATATAAATTATCCATGTATAATTTCCATAGAATAAAATTAATACGACTAACACTATTCCGAAGATAATAGCATTTAGTATGTTAAAACTCAAATGTTTTCTTAACTTTTCTATATCTTTACTCAATGAATCTTTTTCAGCTTTGGATTTTCCTAAAAGCAATACTAAAACATTTATCAAAAACCCAACAATTATGGAGAAAAAAGCTATTGAACTTGCAATGATAGAAGTAATTTTCTCAGCATTAGTGAAATACATTACTAACCCTGATAACAATACCGGAGTAATTATGAAAGTAATAATAAACAGAGGGGCATTATAATCTTGCAACATGATTTCGTAATTCTTTCTCAAATACCGGCTCATATCTATTGGCTTAAACATTTTATTCTTCTCCTAAGACTTTGAGGAAATATGGTTTAGCGATTTCAAAGTAATCATTTATCGCTGGAAAGTCTCCCTCAAATTCCTGTTCAATCCCCTCATTAAATTTTATATCTGCTTCAAGTTTTATAACTTTGGTGCTTCCATCATTCATTTTGACATTTATCTTGATGGTTGGATACTTTTGTTTATCAATCTCAACATATTCATTTTCTTGATAGTTTTTCTTTAATGCGGCGATAAGTTGCTTAAATCTTGTTGCTTTATCACCTTTTAGCTTAAGTGCCTTCTCTTCCGTTATTGTCTCATCTTCGCCGTCGTCAATCTTTCCGAGAATCTGCCCTTCAATGTCTTTACTCTTTCTTTTTCGTATGAAAACTATCTTCTGTAACTTTTCAATATTGGCAAGCTTAGAGGAAACAACAGGATTTAATGTTATAATAAAATTGTCTGCAATCACTTTTTTACTATCTAAATACTTCTTGATTTGTTTCCCTAACTGCGTCTTGATCCCCCTATGCTTAAACTGATTTAATAGGAAATAAGCTTCTTTATCATAAATCTTCATTAGGTAATAAAATTTTATTTTTTCGGCTTCGTCAATTGCTTTGGTTTTTGTTGTCTTTTTTGTTTTTACACTTACAATTTCAGCACTATATCCATAATCTCCATAACCTAAGTTACCATAGTAAATAGACGTGCTTTTATCTTGCTGACAGTTATCGCAACTAAATATCTTCTCGTTTGTTTCATCAATGTTTATAGACTTGTTATCCTTAATAAATTCTTGAAACAACTTTGCAAAATCTAATGTATTTAGGTCTTCATACATAGGATTCTTTCGTTTACTCTTATCCAAATTTCTTATTTTAAGTACATATGGAACTAATTTTAGTTTTACCATCCCATGGATAAATATTACCACATACTTATAAATGTTGCTGTTTTCAAGTCTTTAACACAACGGAACTCCCCCCTCGCTACTTTAACTAAAAGGGCCTTCGGCTTTGATATAACGAACTCCCCCCTTGCTCATTGTTCTTGATGTATCGCTAAAGCCCTATTGAATGAACGAACTCCCCCCTGTCCTGCGGACATTTAGTCTCCTTCGGAGAAATTGATAAGTCGGCAAAAACTACGGCACTAACTGGATTTTCGGCAGTAAGAAAACTCTGCGCTCACTACGTTCGCTTAGGGACGCTGCGCTTTCGTCGCTACGCTCCTCACCCTCGTTTAACAGGCATTAACCGAGAAATTGCTCGGCTCGCAATTTCTCCAAATTTTGCCCCATCTCTGAAAAAATTCTCAGCTCTGTTCGGCTTCGCCTCACGAGGAGAATTTTTTCGAGGGGTCAAAACTTCGGTTAATGCCGATGTTAAATACAATAAAATTTCCATTTCTTATACGAGAAAAACGGGGGAGTTCGTCCTAACGGACATATAGTCTGCTTCGCAGAAATTTATATTTTTGAAGAGGGGCAATTTTAAACTGATAGAGGAGTTCCTATTTTATTATAAAACCAATCCTACTCCATTTTTTCTCCATTATTTCTTGCTTTGTGCTTTCTTATAAATCGCCAAGCCAGCAAAAACTATCGCTAATATGATCCCAATCCCAACAATCTTATTAGCACCGTTATCCTGCACACCTACAACCATCCCCACTACAGGATTTACTTTTTTTCCATCCACGTTTACAATAGCTCTTCTGTTAAATGTATAGATATCGTTGTTTCCTTTATCGCTGTCGCCTTTGGCTCTTATTAAAAGTTTCAGGCTGTGTTCTTTTTGCTCTGCCTCTTTATCGATGTTTATTGTAAATACTGCCTTCCCAGTCTCGCCGACTTTTAGCTCTCCCACATAATTACTTCTAAGATCAAAACTGAATGGCTGGGAGCTTTGCTTAATGACTCTTGCATCAACAGCTTCAGCATCCTCTGTTCCAATATTTTTTAATGTAACTTCTAAGGTTATTTTCGAGCCAGCTTTCCCATCACCCTTTACATCAACCACTTCGATGTTTGGCCTTTCTTTGATGAGCAAAGGAAAACTTAATTTCTTTGTGTAGTCATTGTTATCAAGGTCTTCATAATTCAGGTCTAGATCAAGAGCATATTGCTCTGAATCGGCATTTTCATCAATGTTGATAAAAAAAGATAATTGTTTGGATTCATTAGAGGAGAGCGAACCAATCCATTTCCTGTTGTTATCGCTGTATGAATGCTCCAATCCATCAGGAATTGAGAGTTTTGCCTCAATTGATTTCGCACTTTTCGATCCAGAGTTCTCTATATATGTTGTTACCTCCACAAAATCATCTCCTGGCCTGACAGCTGACGGCTCTGTCACAATATTTGCAATTCCTAGCACTATTCCTTCATGCTTTACAGGTATGATAAACCTGTGAACCAAAAAAGCACCTTCCGGAACTCCATTCTTCTCATACTGGAATCTCAGCTTTAATTCATAATTTGCAGGCACAGCATCATTGTTCACTTTCACCCTGAAGGTTTTTTTCCAGACACCTAAAGCAAACAAATGCCCGATATTGCTATCACCTTTTGCATCCAAAATAGTGATATGCTTTTCTGAGATTGTGTCGCTCGGCTCAAGAAAAACATTAAGCGAGTATTCCGGCTCATTCGCTTCAGTATTGCTTGAACTTCCAGGCGATACTAACTCACGAAAGTTTACTGTTATGTCTACTTCATCTCCAGCTGCAATTATTGCAGGATCAAAACTTATTCCTTCAACATTAATGTTTGCACTCACCGTGCTCGTGAACAAGACAAGCAAAACCATTACCAAAAATATCTTAATTGTATTTTTCATTTTAATTGCCTCCTAGCTTTTTTAGCTAATTTAACTTTATTTTTTTTATCTTTCCATCTGTCATACAAGAAGATGACAGCAGGCAGTGCAACAATGGTTGCTATCATAGCAGAGATAATGCCAATAGAGAGTATGATTCCAAAATTTTTCATAGCCGGCAATGATCCAAAAAGTAATGCAAGGAAACCTGCTGATGTTGTAAGGCTTGCTGCTAGTGTCGCCCTTATATTGCCTCTTAGTGTATGCATTAATGCTTCTTCTCTGGACATCTTCTTTTTCAACTCATAAAATCTGTGCAAAATATGAATGCCAAAATCTATCCCTAGTCCCATAATCATAGCAGCTGCTACAATATTTGTAGATGAAAGCACTATGCCAAGATATCCAATTAAGCCAGCTGTCCACATCATTGCAACCATTACCACAACCATTGGGATGAATCCCTTTAATAGCGATCTAAATACTAACAAAACAATAATTCCAATTAAAGCAAAAGCTAATGGAGTTTCAAAAGCAAAATCCGAAATCATAATATCAAAAGTCGCCTTATCAATAATATTAAAACCAGTAACATGAGTTTCAACTCCTGGATTTAACTCATCAAGACTTGCAATATCATCCTTTATGTCAGACTTTAATTTGCTGATTAGCTTGGCATTTGCTCCAGTATCTGTTCTTAACTGCAAGAAAGTCAACGAATAATCATCATTTGTAAATTTATATGTTCTTAAATCATCGTCTAAAATATTCTTTATTTCCTGCCTTGAATCAGGGATAAATCCTTTATTTTCCTTAACTACGGTTGCCAATGATGTAACTTCCAGAATATTCTCGCTAGTAATCAGCTTATTCTGGAGCACGTCTAAATATTTTATTATTTTAGGATCCCGCATATCTGAGATGTAATCAGAGTCAATGACGATATAGACCATATCTGCTCCAAACTGAACCCTCATATCGTTCATCGTCTCAATTACGGGGATATCTTGCGGAAGAACTTTTTCCAGGCTTGGCTCAACCTGAATCTTTAGGATTCCCGGCATAAGCGTAAAGCTAATGAGCAATATAGCTAATATGACCAGCTTGGGATATCTTACCTGTATCCCTACCATTTTCTCTGCAAATTTCTCAAGCATTTTCAATCCAAAATTTTTTTAATTTTCTTCCTGTAAAAAACGACTAGTTTCTCTTCAATTACTAATAAGGCTGGAAGCCCTATAATTGTGAAAAATAACGCATAAGCTATGCCAATAATCATTAATGTGCCAAATCTTCCCATCTCAGGCATCTTCCCAAAAAGAAATGCAAAAAATGCTGCTAAAGTTGTAAGCGCAGTTGCGATTAGGGCAGCCCCTGTGCTCACTACAGCCTCCTCTATTGCTTCAATTATTTTCTTGCCATGCTTTCTTTCATACTTGTATCTGTTCATAAGATGGATTGCGTAGTCAATTCCAATACCCATAACAATAGCAGCAACACCTCCTGCAAGAGTTGATATTCCCAAGTTGAAGTAACCCATTGTGCCATAGAGCCATGTAACGCTGGTAACAACTACAATAACTGGCAAAAGCGAAGAAAAGAAATTCCTATAAAGCAGTAATATAATTATAAAGACTAATAGAGCAGATATCCACATAGTGCTTATTCTGTCATGCTTAATCATCCTGCTGAGTTCTTGTTGGATAATTGGAATGCCAGTAACCCTTACTTTAATGCCTGCCGGTCTTCCGGCGTCATTTATATCATCATAAATTGCTTCAGCAAGATTATTCAATCTCAAATCATCTGTGCCAACATCAGTATTTGCGATAATATAAGTTGTTGAGAAATCATCATTAATATAATTACTAATCAATGCTGCTGTTTTCTTTTCTTTAAGCAACGAATTAAATGTTTCTTCATCAGGTAGTTCGTTATTGTTAATATCCCTCAATATATTTGTAACACCAAAGGTCTCTATCACATCATCTTCTTGGCCTATTTGCTCCTTTAAATTTTCAATATACTCAAGAACCCTCTTATCTCTTATGTCAAAAATCCCTTTTTCATTCTGGCTTTCCATATCAACATCTATAACAATGCCTATCATGTCTTTTCCAAGAAAATTATCCCTTAAAACATTGAAATACTTGATTTCTTCCATGTCTTCTGGCATCATCTTTTCTAATGATGCAACAGTCTTGACATTTGACATGCCTGTTGACACTAGCAGAGTTAAAACTACAAGCACCACCAGCGTGAAATATGGGTGGTGGGTCTGAAAATGTGCAGTTTTCCTTAGTGTTTTTTTGTATAGGCTCATTTTGACTCTTTTAACCTATTCAAATATTCGAATAATTGAATATGTCTTCAATAAAAAATTAGTTCCCTGACAGCTCAACATCCAGCTTTATGGGGTTTGTAAGGCAGTAAACACCCGGGCATCTTTCCTCAGCCAATTTTTTTACCTCGTCCAGATTTCCCCCGCCTTCACTAGAAGCATTAACCTGCAATTTTACCTTTTCAACAATAGGCTCGTCGCTCAAGCCTAAAGCTTTACTTAGGTTTACTTTGTTTTCCACGCTTACTTTTAACACATTGAGCTTAATTCCTTTCTCTGCTGCTATGGAGGCAAAGGTTTGCGCAAAGCAGGCTGCTAAACCAAATAAGCAGTATTGCACTGGGTCTGGCTTGATTCCAGAACCGCCAAGGAAGGGAGGACCGTCAGCTTCTATTACTGTAGAGCCTTGCGGATGGTTTAGGGTTGCCGTAAACTGCGTTTTTCCATCTTCAAAATTCCCTATGCCTTCGACTTTTTTCACTTTCAGGGCTTTGCTCTTGTCCTGCTTGACTTCCTCGACAAAAGCCCCGGCCTTTTCCAGATTCACATTGTTTATTCTCATTTTTTAAACCCCCTCATTTCACTCTCTTAGAGAGCCGAGTATTGCCAGCCAATTGCTTTTGCAGTACGTCCCTAATGATTTCACATGCCTTAATCATCTCAGGGTAGGCCAATTTATAATAGATATGGCTTCCATCCCTCCTTGTGCTGACAATATTTTTCTGCCTTAGAATTGTCAGATGCTGGGATATGTTTGCTTGGTTTATTTTTGCAGTGCTTGCCAACTCGCTGACATTCTTTTCCCCATCCCTCAGAGCATCTATGATCTCAAGCCTTTTTGGGTTAGCAAGGGTCTTGCATATCTCAGCATGCATCTCGTAGATTTTTTTATCCATCTTAGCACATTCGAATATGCTAATATTTAAATACTTTTCGGTTATAAAGTGAACTCCAGAACTCCCCTTGACCTATCAACTAAAAGAGGCTTCGCTTTAGATGTCATAAAAATAGGTATTGTCTTAATTAAGTAAGCTTAATATACTAGTTCTGATATATCCCTCTTGTGAGAGGTGAGGTATCATGGCTCGTCCACGTGCAAAAAACAAAGCGGTTTGTCAGAACAAAACATGCAATTTTTATCGTCGAGAAGAAGGTAAGAACATTATCAAACGAGGGAAAAACGCTTCAGGAACACAGATGTACAAGTGCCTGCACTGTGACAGATACCTCTCGGAAACAAAAGGCACGCCTATGTTTCGTCGACGATTATCACAGCAAAAAGTCAGGCAACTCTGCGAGTTGCTTGTTGAGAAAAACGGGATACGATCAACAAGTCGACTAACTAAGTTGAACAAAAACACAGTCGGTGCATGGTTGGACAACCTTGCGAGTCATGCATCTGACATCACTGACTTTCTCGTCAATAATCTCGGATTGTCAACTTATGAGGTTAACGAATTCTGGACGACAGTTAAAAAAAACAAAAAAACGTTAAGCCCGAAAGTCAGACGAGAGATTATGAAGGCGACGCATGGACGTATACCTGCGTAAAACAAAAATCATACTTCTTCACCGCATTCGCCGTCGGCAAATGGACACAGAAAACTTGTCGAGAAATGCTCGGACAACTTTCGCGGCGAGTTGTGCCACCGACATTCATGCACCGTCTTGAAATCCGTTCCGACGGTAACGATGACTATGTTTTCGTGCTTCCTGAATTCTTCAGAGTGGACACAATCAATTATGGTCAGCTCATCAAAATACGAGAATCCGGTCGTGTCGTCGACAAAATACAAAGAGTCGTATTCGGTAATCCTACGCGAAAAAGTATCGAGACAACTAACGTTGAAAACTTCAACGGCATTTTGCGAGAACGCATCGGACGAATCGTCCGACGAACAAAATGCTACGCAAAAAATAGAAATCGATTATCACACGCAATTGGGCTCTTCCAGTTTTACTGGAATTTCATGAATAACCTCCATGAAAATCTGACACCTGCAATCGAAGAAGGAATCACAACAAAAACGTGGACGTGGGGAAACCTATTGCACTACAGAATTAAGCTAACTTAAATAGTACAATACCGAAATTTATGGTTCAAGCTATTTTTTCTTAAAAAAACTTTTTAACTTATATAGTTCGCCTTTGGTTTTATTAATGAATTGAAGAAAACTTCTCTCATTTATGTCAAATTTAAGGTCAGTAGTAGCAAATTCTTCTTTCCATTCCTTTGGATTTTTCTCTAATCTCTCAATTGTTGATATTGCTTTATCAATTAGACTGGGAATATCCCCATATTTCTTTAATTTTTTGCCATCTAACGTTGGTTCTTTTGATTTTAATGCGAAACCAATATCAATTAAGTCTTTAATTTCTCCCCTATCGGCAGAAGCCGCTAATTTCTGAAGAAATATATGCTCCAATGGGTAAAACTTCATTTCGCCTAATTCAATTAAATCATCTGGTAACCTGTCAATAAAATTAATTTCCATTTTTGTTGGAGGTAAATCTTTATATGTTGAAAAAGTAATCCCCATATGGAATCTGCCAGTTTGAGAAAATGAGGTCTTATTAACTCTATAAGTTAATCTGTATTTTTCTGTTACTTTATCAAATATTGATTTGAAATAGGTTTCAAAATCTTTGTCTTTATTCTCCAACAAACAATCAAAATCCAAATCTTGAGAGTCCCTATGGTTTAAATGATAAATTGCCAATATAGTGCCACCTTTTCCAATAAGGCCATAGGGATTATGTTTTTCAATTTCTTTCAATATTTCCCTTAATAATGTGATAATATTATTTATCATTTATTTCCTCTGGTTTGAATTTTGAGAATTCGGATTTATACCTTAAATAATGATTTGTCCATTTTTTCTTTACTAACAAATTCTTGGTTACTTTTGTATCCTTAATTATCTGCTCATTAGTTGCATACTTTAAGGAGTCCGATTTATTCAATTCAAAATCTGCCTTTTTTATTGATTTTACTTTGATTAATTTCAAGATTTTACCACTAAACTCCACTTCACCATTTAATTTAGTGTTAAGTACTTCAATAATATTTACCTTTAAGTCCCATCCAAACCCATTGTTTTTCAGAGCTTCCAAACCAGTAATATAATATTCCCTTAATATCTTTAGAAAATCGGAATAATCTTTAACTCTTGGATTGTATTGATCTGAATTTAAAATGTTCAGTAACTCCAGTTTTTTTCGAACATTCCCTCTTAAATACCTTTTTTCAGTCTCTGTTAATTCCGTTCCAAAGCTAATCTTTTTTAGTACTTCGAATTGTTTATCTTTAAATATTGGCCTAACTATATCTTTACCCAATTCAACTATCTTTGAAATAAGCTCACTATTTGTCATAATGGATATAAAAGTATCCCTTAATATTTAAATATATCTATTTTTTTAGATAAATCAAATAAAATAAAATAAAAATATAGTTTAATTGGATATAAATCTATCCTAAGATATATAAAGAACGACCAATTTTATATCAATCTAATAAATAAATCTAAAAAAATAATATCTAAAAAAATTAGTAGAAACATTTAAATACTTATCCCTTCTTTTACTCACTAATGGAATTAGACGCATTTGAGATAATACAGAATGATACACCCATCTACATTACTTATATGACTGCAAAACAATTATCAGATCTTAAAAGAATTAAAGTAGATATTTTCAAGAGAGAAAACGAAGAAGGTTACCAGAGAGAAAGTAGTGATAAGAGATCTGAAGAATTTGCAAAGTATGTAATAAATGCTAAAGGTATTAGTCCAGTTTCTATACTCATAAATGTGAGAAAAAAACTAACTTTTGAAAGAAGAATAGGGGGTTATGGAAAACTAAGTATCCCTGATGACACTTACATGTGGATAGTTGATGGACAACATAGAAGACAGGGTCTTTTAATTGCCATTAAAGATAGAGAAGAATATGAGAATTATCAAATACCAATAGTCATTACTAACTTAACTAAGACCTATGAAGAAGCCAAACAATTTATTATTATAAATAAAACTCAAAAGGGGGTAAGATCCGATCTAGCTGAAAGATTATTAAGTAAACTATTTGAAGAACCTGAAGGTATACTCAGCCAGTTGCCTTCTACAGTAACGAGAGGTATAACTTGGATGCCTAAGGCAATTGAAGTCTCAGAAAAAATTAATGAAAGAAAAGACAGTGTATGGTATAAAAAAATAAGATTTCCAAATGAGCCTAAACTTACTACTTTATCAAGTCAAAAATCATTTACTGAATCATTAAGGCCAATTATTTTTAAAAATGAAATTTTTGAAAGTTATAATGCCGAAGAAATTACTGAATTACTGGTTCGGTATTGGAATGCCATCAGTGAATTATGCCCAAATGCATTTAGGTTACCCCAAGAGCACTTAATCCAAAAAACCATTGGTATTTTTACTCTCCATAGATTATTTCCTTTAGTTATATCTTATTGCGGAGAAAAAATCTCTAAAGAAAGGATAAGAGAGGTTCTCTCCAAAATGGAAAAAGGAATGAATGATAATTATTGGAGTAATAATGGTCAAATTGGATTAGCGGGGTCAAACCAAAAAGCATTTAGTATTATATATAAGAAATTGTTGGACTATTTGGAAGAAGATAATGTGAAAAAGACTAAGAGAAAAAGATTATTTGAATTATAAATAAGTGTAATAAACGTTGAGTGTGCCCCGAGTAATAACTCTGCGCCCGCAATTTTCCCACACTTGCGTATGGTCGACGATTTTAACAGGGCCAGATGTCATTTAGTGCAGAAATAAATGCTTTCTTGCGGTAGCGCATATTTCTTGATGATTGCTGGATCCAGCTTTTCAACAAACTTGTCAACGGTTGCATGAAAACCGGCTTTTTGTAATCTGTCTTTGTAATCTCTTCCATAGAGCCGAACATGGTCATGTTGACCGAATAAGTTCTCTCGTTCTTTTGGATCTGTAACAGAAAAATCTTCAAAAGTCTCTTTAGTGTCTTTGATTGGTACCTGCAGAATTGCAAAGCCTCCTGGTTTTAATATTCTAAACAATTCTTTCATAGCTTTTCTATCATCTTCTATATGTTCCAGGACATGAGAACAAAAGATGATATCAAAAGCATCATCGTTAAAAGATGTTTGTGTAATATCCTCTTTAACCATTGCATTTTTTGGATTTATATCTGCGCTCAAATAAGTGACATTCACAAATGATTTGAATAATGAGGTGATGATCTTTTCCGGAGCAAAATGCAGGACACTGAGTTTTTTTTGGGGGTCTAACTTTTTCTTTAAGTACAGGTAATACAGTCTATGTCTTTCCAGTGAACCGCAGTGGGGGCATCTTGCGTTTTTTCTTGGCTTAACGCCAAAAGGTAAAAATTCACTGCCTCTCCAATGACAAAAGGGACATTCAACCATAGTACCTCATGATCTTTAGCTGATATATGAAAGTATTTGTTTTTGCATGATCACTCTGGCAGGTCTTCACACAGAGTCTGGCCCAGGGTATGGGTCCAGACAACCAAACAAGAATATCCAATGGCAAAGAAAAAGACAACATTTAAGTATTTTTGTCAGTGGCAGGGAATATCATGAAAAGAGTGATTATTGCATCAAAGAACCCAGTCAAAATCCAGGCGGTGAAGAATGGATTTGAACAGATGTTCCGAGGTCAAGAGTTTGAGTTCGTCGGATTGGCAGTGCCTTCTAATGTCTCCAACCAGCCAGGGAGCAATAATGAAACGTTTATCGGGGCAAAGAACAGGGCTGATAATGCTTCCACTACGATAAAACACGCCGAATATTATGTAGGGGTGGAAGGCGGCATTGAACATGTTGGAGAAGAGATGGAAGCTTTTGCTTGGGTTGTTGTAAAGTCCGCTGGTAGATACGGCAAATCAAGGACGGGAACATTTTTTCTGCCAAAAGAGGTAGTCAAGCTGATTAAAGAAGGCAAGGAGTTAGGGGAGGCGGATGATAGAGTCTTTGGGCGCAGTAATTCCAAGCAAGAAAATGGGGCTGTGGGTATCCTGACAGGAGATGTGATCGACAGGACAATGTTTTACACAGAAGCCGTGATATTATCTCTGATTCCTTTTAAAAATCCCGATATGTATTAGAGGTTTAGCCCAGCGAAGTGTTATGTACAGCAGCATTTTTTCTATTAATCTAGGATTGCTCATCCCGGATAATTAAAAAAAAATCAGAAAAAAGCGCAAGGTACTCCGCGTGTATCATGAACAAGTTTACTCTTTTCTGACGTTGACTGCCTTTGGGCCTCGATCGCCGCTCTCGACTTCGAAGGTGACCTGGTCATTCTCATGCAGCCTGACGCCATCCCCGAGTGCTGATTGGTGGACAAACACTTCCTTTCCATCCTCAGCTGCAATAAATCCGAATCCCTTGGGTTCATTGAAAAATTTTACTGTTCCTTTCATTTTCTTTTCCTCATATATATATTAATTAATATCAGAAACACTCTACTTGACCTGTCACCTGACAATAATCGGAAAAACAGACAATAAGTTCTGATATTCATAGGGAAAAAAGGCCGCCTTTTAAATGCTTCGGTTTATATCCTTATAAATGCCTTTTTCTCAACAAGAGTTCAAGGGCAGTGCCGCAAAATGCTCCCACCGCTGCTTTATGACGAGATCTCCTGGCATTCAAGAAACCTTTTTCACCCTGCCAGTTGTTGCATCTACATCCACCATATCCCCATCCAGCAGCACTTTCGTAGCCATCTTTGCGCCGATTATGCAAGGAATGCGAAGCTCGCGGCTGATAATCGATGCATGAGAAAGAATGCCCCCCTCTTCAGTAACAATAGCGGCCACCTTCTTCAAGAGTGGAATAAAATGCACATTGGTTGAGTGCGTGACAAGAATATCCCCCTCCTTAACCTTGCTCATATCCCCCACGTGTTGAACTATTGCAACCCTGCCACGGACTTTTCCAGGATACGCTAGTTGCCCTGTGATCTCCTTAGCTGTTTGAAGTTCCTCTTGTGATTTGAATACCTCATAAACCCTTTTGGCATCTGAACCACTCCATTGCTCGTACTCCCTATCAAGCCCGCTCAAAAAAACGTAATGTTCTTTTCTTTGTCTGATAAGACCATAATCAGCAACACCCTTATCCTTTAAACGTGTATAAATCTCATCCCAATAGAGCCATACGAAATCCCTATAACCCGCAAGGCCAAGTCTCTTTCCAACCTCTTTGAGTAAAGCTTGGTTATAACAAGGAGAGCTATAGAACATTTCAGTGCGATAACTGCGAAAATACACCGCTTCATTAGCAGTTTTAATTATACTTGATAAGAATTTATCATCAGAAACTTTTTCCAATAAATGGAGGAAAAGATGTTGATGCCTTTCTCTTTCTTCTTTATTCTGGGCATATTGTTTCTGTCTTTCCTTCATCTGATGCAGTCTCTCCTGATAAAGCGCTTCAGTGTAATACTCCTCAAAAAAGCCAACATTTTTCATCCAGCAAAAACGCTGGATATGGTCCTTGAGATCCTGTTCTCCGTTCACCTGCAAAAGTGATTGCTCTTCTTTGATAACAGTGCCATCTTTGAGAGGATTGACGGCTATACCAAACCATCTGCCAGCTTCTTTGCCAAACAACTGAATGAACCGTTCTTGAATAAATGATTCAAAGTACTCTTCTACAAAGAGGGGAAGCGTCACGTAGATGCCAAATGAGAACAGATCATCAACATATGATCTGAAAGCTTCAGCTACTTCTTCATTGCTCATGGAACCATACTTTCTTCCATCATTCTTCTTCCAAGTGTTCATATGAATCGTGTGCTCTTTGTAGGCCTGGTCCATAAGCTGCAAAAGATACTCCTGTTTTCTTTGCAAGAGAGCAACTGCTTGCTTGCTCAGCCGCTCCTTTTCAGAAAGATCAATTGCCACATGGCCGCAGAATATGCCAAAGCGTTGCACCCGATGATCAAAGGGAAAGTCATTCTTTTGCACAGCGGGTCCACCAAGGAAGATGCCGGAGAAAAACGGTGATCGTTTTCTTTCGTGGAATTCATGCCATTGCTGCACAGATGCAACTGTACTATCATTCATCTGGAAGAATAATCCTTTAACGTTTATAAATCGTTCGACTGATACTGGTAGATCTCTTCTAGAGTATCGTAAGAGGCATGGTCTTTTTTGGGTTTATGCCCAGGAGGATTTTATTAAGAACTAAACTTTTATGGGCATCTTATTTTTTCAGCAATTTAAACGCATGATGCCAGTCATTGTGTAAAAACCCGGGGATGCACCACAATATGCAGAGGGGCTCGATTGCCCGTGCAGCTTCTGCCTTTCCCATATCCTCTGGCTCAAAGCCGAACTGGACGAGGATGTGAGATACTTCCTTCTTTGCGCCATCATCATTGCCGCAGATGAACATCGTCGGTGTGCTTTCAAATTCCGGATTCACCATGGAATCACTTCCGATGCTGTTGAACGCTTTCACAAACTTTACCTTAGGGTATGCCTTTTGGAGCTGTTCCATGAGTGACTCCTCAAGCGAGGTGAAGAAATGAAGGACGCCATTCTCTGGCGGGCCGTCCGCTATAGGGTTTGTCGCATCAATGATGATCTTGCCGTTCATATGCTGTTTTTCAACAAGGAGGAGGGCGCTTTGTGCTGCTGATCCCTTCACGGCAAGGACGATGATGTCAGCGAACATTGCAGCTTCATCAGCGCTTCCGATCTTTGCGCCAGGCGCGCTTTCCTTTCTCCAGTCTGCCAGTTTGCCCTCATTTCTCGTGCCGACCATAACTGTATGCCCATGCTTGAGAAAACCAATCGCAAGCGTCTGTCCAACAATGCCAGAACCGATAATACCTACCTTCATTGTAATCCCCCTTTTTCTTGAAAAGAATTAATTCCGACACGAACAGCCCATAAATGTTCTGCACGTGCCGCGGCAAATGCCATTTTTCTTGCTAGACTGGTAGCTCGCAGTACTCTGGTACTGCTGAGCAATCGAGGTGTATTCCATTGACAAGTCAAGCAAAAGGAAGTATATAAATAAATTGTTTAATGCTCAGAATTTAGATTTTTTACACTTCTATCTTTGAGAAGAGCCAAGTGCCAATGATGCCAATTGCGAGAGTGACGCCAAGCATGACCGCAAGGTCGAGCATGAGGCTAAAATGGAATGCGCCGGTCAACGTTCCCCGAAGGCCATCAACACCATAGGATAATGGATTGAGTTTGATTACCAGTTCCAATCCTTTTGGCAGCCCTTCAAGGGGGAATAATGCTCCAGACAAGAAAAATATCGGCATGATCAGGAAATTCATGATCAGAGGGAATGCCTGCATATCATCCAATCGGGAGGCAATAGCCGTGCCAAATGCAGTAAAGAGCATGGCAATGAGGAACATGAACAGGATTGCTCCAGGGAGCAAGGCCCAATGCGTGATGCTAAAACCGATGAGAAGCGACATGAGGATGACAACGATTCCCTGAAGGAATGAAACCGTAGCTCCCCCAAGAGTCCTCCCAATCATGATCTGAGTCCGGGAGACCGGAGCCACAAGTGTCTCTTTGAGAAATCCAAACCGCCGATCCCAGATGACCTCAATGCCTGTAAACATTGCAGTAAAAAGAATGCTCATAGCGATGATGCCAGGAGCCAAGAACTCGATGTAATTCCCGCCGCCAGCCTTCTGGAATATCGGGCCAAACCCAAAGCCAAATGCAAGCAGGAAGAGCAATGGCTGGCCAAGAGCGCCGATCATCCGGGGCTTAGAGCGCCAATATTTCTTGACCTGGCGAAGCCACATGATATAAATTGGCCCTTTCATCGTCCCCATGCCTTCCTGTGTGTTCTCATCCTGTCTGTTGCCGATGCATCTTCATCCCGAATCTTCCTGCCGGTAAGCTCAAGGAATGCATCTTCTAAGGAGGATTTCTTTGTGGATTTCTTTATGCCTGCAGCAGTGCCCTGCGAGATGATCTTCCCTTTGTCAATGATCGCGATCTTATCTGATGCCTTTTCTGCCTCTTCCATATAGTGAGTTGTGAAAAAGACGGTCATCTTCTCTTTCTTGTTGAGGTCCTTGATATATTCCCACATGTGGTTCCTTGTCTGGGGGTCCAGGCCTATCGTTGGCTCATCAAGGAAGAGAATTTTTGGATGGTGGATGAGGCCGCGGGCAATCTCTAAACGCCTTTTCATCCCTCCGGAAAATGTCTTTACCATGTTGTCTTTCCGTTCCCAGAGCTCGACAAAATTGAGCAATACCCTGATGCGCTCTTCCCGCTGGTTGTCCGGGACATGATAGAATGCAGCATGAAACTCCATGTTCTCATATGCAGTCAGGTCATCATCCAGTGAGGGGTCCTGAAAGACGATGCCAAAAGATTTTCTGACAAGGTCTTGCTGCTTGACTGGGTCATTGCCATTGATCAGGATAGTGCCTGCTGTTGGCTGGAGCAACGTGGTGAGCATCTTAATTGTTGTTGTCTTTCCTGCCCCATTTGGTCCAAGAAAGGCGAACATCTCTCCTTGTTTGACTGTGAAAGAAACATGATCAACAGCAGTAAACCCGTTGAAATTCTTTACGAGATCCTTTGCAACAATCGCCAGTTCTTCCATAGGAAATGGGGCATGGCAGTGTCTTATAAAGATTGTGCATCTGTGTTCATCATATCATTCAGCCCTTAAAATAACGTAATAATTAAAAAGGCAGTCTCTTATCATTGCCAGATGCCCACCATCTCCTCACTCCAAAAAGAGATCGACCAGATAAGGGAACGAAATGCACGTGTGGAAGCAGACAAGGCGTGGGAAACAAGTAAAGCTAGAAAGTTTATCATTGCAATCCTCACATATATTTGCATGGTCATCTTCTTCTACTTTGCAGGACTGCCAAAACCGTTTATCAATTCCATTGTTCCGGCGCTCGCATTCTGGCTCTCGACATTAACCTTGCCCTTGGCAAAGCAGGCATGGCTCGCAAGAAAGTAACAATCTAAGTTGGATAGATATCATCCCTGACATGCTGTTTATAGGCGCCTTTTGCTGCAGACGCAATGCCAAACACCTTCCTGAGCCTATCAAGGTACCAGCCCATCGTAGGCCCGATGAATGGTGATATCCCTGAGATATATGATGCTGCATGCACCATCTTTTCAGTATCGGCTTTTCCTTCTGTCAGGTAACTGCTCAATCCCACGATGAGTGAATAAAACGGTGCCTGGAATGTGTTGAATGCGAGGAGGTCAATGAGCGTTTTCCTCACTCTGGGGCTCTCTTCCCTGGTCTTTGTCCAGGAATGCACCTTTTCTCTCCACCAGCCATATGGCCCTCCTGTTATGGTGTTAAATACGGTTGCAATGGAACGGGAGGCAACAATGCCTGCAAAACCAAGGCCGGAGGCATAGTCAAGAAGTGATCCCACAACGAGTGAATAGGAGATAGTGCCCGCAATATCCACTGCTGCAACCTTTCCAAGGGCAGATGGGGCTTGCCCTTCAATGATCTCTTCCAGCGAATCCCTCATTTACTATCAATAAGAAGTATCATTTTTTGGTATTTTGACTTTTAGCTAATATGATATATATTTTTCATAAGTTCTTAATGGAAGAAGAGCATCCCTTGCACCCCTCGCATCCTTCTGAGGACATTGGGCCAGTGCATCTTGGGCATGCGGTCAGACATTGTTTTGATTCAAATCCACAGATACTGCACCTAGAGCCCATGAGCAGCCCTCCAGAGCTGGAAGATGACCCCGCCGATAAAAAATGAGAAGAAGATGCTCCCCACCCAAAGGATTGTCGCAATCTTTGGCCCCCTCTCTTTATACAACATCAGGATTGCAGCAATGCAAGGGACAAAAAGTGTGATTGTCACCAGTGCAACAAGGAGTTGTATTGGGGTAAGTCCCATAGTATAAAATCCGGCAGCTCCAAAATCCCGCCTGACGATGCCCATGATGTACGCAGTTGCTGCCTCTTTTGGAAGGCCAAGCCACCCCATCACTATAAATGATATCAGGTTCTGCAGCCAATTGAGCACTCCAGTAAGCTGCATAACTGATAAGAGAAGAGCGCCGACAAAAAACCACACCCCTGCTTCTTTCATGAAATGACGTGTGCGCGCATATGACTTCATCAGCATATTCTTGACTCTTGGGCGCTGCAATACTGGAAGGGAGATGACAAGTGATGAAGACTCTCCTCTGACCATCCTTGCCAAAACGCTGCCAATCAGGACAAAGCAGGAGAAGATGATAAGGATGTATGATACAGTAAAATACCCTCCCGCATGGGCGATCAATGCAGTGATTACTGCCAGCTGGGCAGAGCAGGGGATGGTGAAATTGAGCAGGCTTGAGGCGATCGTCTTTTCGCGCTCGGTATCAAGCATCCGTGTCGTCAGCGTGGCCATCGTGACACAGCCAAATCCGAGGATGAGGGGAATGATTGCTTTTCCGTTCAATCCAAAGCGGTTCAGTGACCTATCGATCAGGAATGCGAGCCTTGGCAAATACCCTGAATCTTCAAGGAAGGAGAGAAGCAGGTAAAAACTGATCACTAAAGGAAGCAAGAGGCCAAAGAGGTATGCAATGGTCATCGTAAAGACGCCAAATTCTCCAACAAGGATGGTTGATATCCATTCAGGAAGATGAAGGTTTGTGATAACGCTTGTGATGAATGGCACATAGTATCCGTTCATGAGGCTACCTTCAGTTATCCCAACAATTGTTTGTGCGACAAACACGCCGATGATCTGGTATGCGAAAAAGATGATGATGAAAAACAAGAGGAACCCATACACTGGATGGACCATCAGCTGGCTGAGTTTCTCATCTGCTGGCGCGTTTCCTTTTTCTTTTGTTACCGTCTCTCCTAGCAGGGCATTCACCCGCCTCCTTCGCTCCTGGTATGACTCATCCGGCATTGAGCCATCTTTCAGACCATACTTTTGCAGTGTTTCCTTGCCCCCTTCCCTTGCCAGGACACGGTCGAATTGGTCTGGGATATCCTCTATTCCTGAGCATTTCTTTGGTTGTTTCCCTGCTCTTTTTCCAAGCTTCCAGCCTTTGATAGCATCTATCAATGGCTTTATGCCTTCTCCCGTGACAGCAACCGTTTCGTATATGTTTGTCCCTAATCTTTTTTCGAGCAGGGGGATATCAATCTTCATCCCTCTCTTTTTGGCCTCATCTGTAACATTGAGGACAATGATGAGCGGCACCCCCATATCGATCAATTGAAGTGTTAAGAATAATTCCCTGTCAAGATGGAGGGCATTGACAATGTTAACAACACATGACGCATGCCGGGCAACATCCAGGGTTATGCGCTCTTCTGTTGTTGCAGAAGAAATGCTATATACCCCTGGGGAATCGATGATCCGTTTTTTTCCAACACGCCCTTCTAATATCTGCAATGTTGTCCCGGGATAATTTGAGACGGTGGTATATATCCCTGTCAGCTGATGAAAGACAACAGATTTTCCGGAGTTGGGGTTTCCAATGAGGGCAATGAACGGCTCATCTCCAAGCGCTGCTGGTTTCTCATGACAATCCACTTAATTCCACCTCGATCTTCCTTAAATGAGCATTGCCAATCGCAATCTCCTGGGATCCTGCCCGAAGCAGCATCGGCCCCTTTGCAACCCTTTGGAGAACTTCGATGATCATGCCTTCATGGACACCCATCTTGAGCAGGTGCGTCCTGAGCGCTGGCTCTGTTATGGCAACAACTTTTGCCTCATTGTTTATGTTCATGTCATCTAGCAGCATTGTCATCACTGTCCATTATATTTTTTCATGCAGGCAGCGCATTGGTCTATGGGGTCATTTCCAATGCGGCAAATTCTTGGGCACCCCATAAACTTGCAGAGAGAGCGCTCAGTATCCTCGCTTAGATAATGCTCGAGGGTGCATGCCTGCTCCATTGCTTTTTTCTTTGGCAAATGTAATACTTCATGGAGAAATTTCTTCAAGAGACGCTCTTTCCTTGTTAAGCGAACGACAATCTCCCGGCCTTTTTTGGTGAGCACTGCCCCCTTATATCCTTCATAGTTGATGAGCCCCCTTTTTTTTAGCTTTTGGAACATCTCTGTTGTGCTGGAAGGAGCCACATGCAGGCGCTCTGCGATCCTGGTCGTCTTTGCTGATTCACTCGTATGGGTAACTGCCCAGATAGCCTTCAGATACATCTCCGACTGCTCTTTTGATGAGTGCATCTGGCAGCTGTCCTGCCATCCTTTTTAAATATTTTGGTATACCGAAAAGACTACAACCGGGATTGGGATATCAGTACCTGATTATAGTTGAGCTATATAGTTACGGTATGGCACTAGTAATTCTGCCAGTGCTGCTCTTTTATAGCAGTGATCCTCATCATTGCAGTGACAAAAAGCCGGGCGATGGTGGCACATGTGCTGCAGGTGCTCTGCGCCCCTGGAGCAATCATCGTCGCACTAGAACTCGCAGACACGTTCTTAATCGCGTTGCTCTACTCAGGGGTTTGGTCTTATCCTTGGCGGAATTGGATCGATGATAAAATGATTGTTTGTTGATGACTTCAGATTAAGGGAAGAGTCTCTTTACTGTTCATCCTTGTGATAAAAATCCAGAAACACGATCGTATCTTGCTCTTTGAAATATACATAGGATATCCTAAAGGGTGGAATAGAGAGTTCCCTTGTCCCTTTCCGACCATACCGCATGGGTTTTCCAACCTCTGGAGAAGTGATTATCTTTGTGATATGCAGTTTTAACCTTTTCTTCAATGCTTGGTCTTTGATCTTTTTGAATCTCTTTTCAAAGAAAGGACCAAACTTAGAAATCACCATTTTTCCAGTTCTTTCAGGAATCTCTTTGAATCCATGGTCTTGAACTCTCCTTGTTCATAACTTTTCCATGCTTCTTCTGTCCTCTTTGCAAATTCCAGATCTCCCTCTAAGGTCTTATCCAAATCGCTTGCTTTTTTCAAGATAAGCTGCTGGCCATTCTTTATAATCACGAGCTTTTCTCCCTCCTTTATGTCTTCTCTCATCTCTGCAGGAATGACCACCTGCCCTTTAGAGCTCATCTTCGTGATGCCAATATCCATATCAATCACCGAAGTAAGAACAATCTTACCATTATAAATATCTTGCGGTTTTTCAGCCTCCATATGATGTTTCATCTCTCCCATCATTGATGTTCCCGTTCGCTGGTCTTTCACGGTGGAGGTATGATACTATCAGATCATGCGTGATCGGAAAACCCCTTTGGGTTTGCAGCTGGGAAAGGATAGTTCCCCTCACCAATGCATCAAGTGATCCGGCAATAGCAGCCCCGCTCCACCCTTCTGTTGCTTTTGCCATTGCTGCATGATCAATCTCCTCAAACAACTGATGACTGGATGCCTGCTGCTTTCTTTTTATTACCGCCTGGAAGATTTCTGCTCTCTCCTGGTCATCAGGAAGTCCCATCTCCATTGCCAAAAAACGCCTTCTCAATGCAGGATCAATGGCATCAGAGCGGTTTGTCGTCCCAACCACAATGACCCCTGGAGTATGTGCCCCGTCCATGTTTTTCAGCAGGATGCTCATCACCTTTGCATCTTCCCTTGCATGGTCTGATCTCGTCATCCCCATCGCATCAATCTCATCGATCATGAGGAGATATGCAGGGCTGCCCGCGCGAACTGCAGCTGCCGCCCGGTCAAAATAGTGCTGGAGGAGCATCGCGGAGCGGTTTACATATTCAGAAAAATTATTTGCCCCGATGTGCTCATAGGGGACTGCTGCCTGCTGTGCGGCAATCGTTGCCAAGGAAGATTTTCCCGTTCCGGGTGGGCCGGCGAGTAATATGCCCCTTGGCAGGATGTCCTCTTTTGCTGCATAACCCAGCGCATCGTCCAGATGGGAAATGAGGAACACAAGATCCCGAAACACTTTTTTTGCTGCATGATATCCGCCAATGCTGTCCCATGAGCATTCCCTTGGTTCTATTATTGGTAGTGGTTGCATACCGCTTACCCCGTCTCCTGCCTGTTCACCAATCCCTGAAAAGAATGAGTAGGTGATCTGTGATGGGTCAATTGCTGCTTTCAATGCCCGGCTATATGATTCGAGGACTGCATGAAGGCATCTTGGGTATGGTTGCAAGATGCCCTCAACTCTGTATGGACGATTCAGGATGCCAGGAGGGATATGGGTTGTCACATATGCTGCGGCTGCCTGCCAGGCTGCACTAATCGCCTGATCTGGCGGGGCATTCTGGAGGCAAGATTCCCTTGTTGTCTCAAACAGGACAAGGCCGTGCTTTACCGCCTCATACACCTGAGGAAAGGCGGCAAGCTGGGGTGTGATTTGATATGTGAAACTATTCAGTTTCGCTTCCAGCTCTATGCCTTTCCTCTCGATGATTTCCGAATCGAGTGTCATAGTGCATCAATGGACTGTGATGCCACCTGCGAAATGTATTCTTGTGTCTCACGATCAAGCGCTTCCATTTTCTGGCGGGTTGCCTGATGGGAGGTGGCATCTTGCCGATATCTTGGAGATGAGCCAGAAAGGCTTGCAATCGATGCGCGGCGCTTCGTCCTCGCTCCATTGAACGTGCCAACTTCAGTGACATATTTGGCGCTGATCCTTTCCATGCCCTCTCCCACTTCGACAATCTGCTGCAAACGTTCACCAATGTCAAGCGAGCTCGTTGTCTGGGTGAGTGCTTCATACCCCAGTTCATAGACCATCCTTGTGGATTCATCAATGATATCTGTCATGTCTTCAATATCGCCTTTCATCGCCTGGAGCATGCAGCGGTTTCTTTTTATCTCAAAGTTTAGTTCTGTCTTCTTTCGCTCCAGCTCATGGACATATGAGGTCTTTTCCCGATATGCAGCACGAAGCCTTGCCCGCTCATCAGCATTCGTGCACGCTTCATAGCGGCCTTGCACCTGGGAAATCTCCATCCTCGCATCAGTGATCTCCTGCTGAAGGATCTCGTATACCTCGAAAGACTCATCCCTGATCTGCTGCTGGGCATCATATGTATGGTTCAATCCATCCAATTGTTGTTCCATCTGATAGACCGTCGATTGGGCGCTTCTGACCAATTCTTCTAATTCCTGCCTTCGCCTTCTCAACCGTTTTTCAGGGGAGGTGAGGCCTAGCGTTTGGGCGAGCCTGACACTTGCCTGAACGATTGGGTGAGCCTCTTCATAGCCAAGAACCTCGATATCATGCTGCTCTCTAGCTTCTGGAAACCTGGCATCATGGAGCCGTTCGAGAAACCCCTCCACCCGTTCATGGCGCTCCTCTCTTGCAGGCTCACTTCTCGCGTCTTCCATCTGGCACCTGCAAATAGTCCTGGAGCCTTGTCTCGAGGCTCTGCTGCTGTGGGGCATATGCCTTGTCAGCGCACCCTCTCATATAGAATCCCGTCAGGACAAGACCTGTTGTGATCATCGCATACCTGATGAGTTCCCCGCATCCTTTCTTGTGTCTCATTGTGCACCCCTGAAATATTCTCTTCCTCTTTGTTCTAGTCCAATCAGGAAATCATACGCCTGCTTTCCAAACTTGTTTGCCTGGTCTTGCAGCGGCGCTGCTGATTCTGGCATGACAAACTGAGAGTTCTTCATGATGTCTGCGACAAGCAAGAGCTGATCATCAGGGGATAATGATAAGAAAAGATCCCTGGATGCTCTCATCTGTGTATCAGGAGTCAGCCGGATATAGCTCTCGCGGATTACCCGCTCGATTTGTGGCTGGTAAGCATCTGTATCTGTTGCTCTTTGCAGATGGGAGAGATAGCTTTGGCATGCCTCTCCAGTCGTCGATGATGTCATCGTGACATAGGTATGATGGACATTCTCAGCAATATTCAGCCGATCACCGGCATACGCGATTGCTGCGAGCAAACCTCCTGTAACAATAATGCTTCTCGCTTTGATTCTTGGCATGGAACACCTCCTTTGTTACTGTGAGAAAGAGAACTATATTATGCTGTGGAGTCGTAGCGTGGACGACAAAATGATTGTTTATGAAAAACTAAAGATGGTGGTGTAGAAAAGCGTATATATATGGTGTATATATCTATATACGTGATGTACAATGGTTCAAGCAGTAATAAATATTGATGAAAGGACAAACAGGGTTTTGAATATTGTGAAGGCCAAATCTAATTTCTTTGTATGGATCATTGCTCGTATGCATCATCATGATGCCCAAAATAGTTCAGTGTGATTATATCATCTGAGAGCTCATAAATCAGCACAAAACTCTTCAGGACATGAACTCTCCTTTGGCCAGAGAGCTCATTCTTCAGGGGCTTAAAATGCTCTGGATTTTTTTAGGATTGCTTCAACCTTGTGTTCTATAGCTTCTCTTAGCACCGGATTTTTGCTGCAAGCTTTATTGATGCTCTTCCTGCACGAAGGCTTTATCTCAGAAAGAAGTATTTTTATGCTTCATGTTTAATTGTTGAAAACACCCTGTGCGCCGTTTCACCCCAACATTTATTAATCATCAGAAAATGCCATGGACAATGGCGCTCTCTTTGTTTCCTTTCCCGGCTGTGCGAAGTTCTCAAAAAGAGCTCATCGAAGCGGTCAGGAAGGCTGTCCAGGAGGAAAGCTGCCTCATAGCCCATGCCCCAACAGGTCTTGGAAAGACAGCAGCAGCATTAGTCCCCGCAGTAGAATTTGCCCTGGAAAATAACCTGAAAGTTTTTTTCCTGACATCCCGGCAGACTCAGCACCGCCTGGCCATTGCAACGCTCCAGGCAATGCATGAAATATCACCAACATTCATCGCGCTCGACATGATCGGCAAGCAGACAATGTGCCTTCAGGAGGCTTCAACAAGGCTGCAAAGCGGGGAATTCTCAGAATATTGTGCCCAGGTAAAAAAGGACAATCTGTGCGATTTCTATGGGGGGACATTCAAGAAAGGGGCATTGACAAAAGAGGCAACCGCCACAATTGACTCATTGAAAGGAGCAGTTGCCAGCGAATCGATCGTCCACGAATCTGAAAAGTGCAAGCATTGCCCGTATGAAATTGCCCTTCAGGTAGGAAAAAAAGCAAGAGTCATCGTTGCTGATTATTATCATCTCTTCCATCCTTCAATAAGGGATGCATTCCTGGCAAAGATCAACGCGAGCATCGAGGAATCTATTATCATCATTGATGAGGCCCATAACCTCCCAGACAGGATGAGGAATGTTCTCACGGATATGACATCTTCAATCAGCCTCTCTTTTGCGATAAAGGAGGCAGAGAAGTTCGGGTTTGATGAATTGAGAGAAAGGATCGAATCATTTCTCTCCTGCATCGAACGTTTGTCAAAAAACCTTGAGAACAGGGAGGAGATGCTTCTCTCTAAAGAGGATATCCTGAGTATATTTGAGGGGGAAGATGATTTGTATAGGGTTATTGGTGAGCTCGATGAGGCCGGCTCATTGATCGTGGAAAAGCAGCAAAAGAGCCACGTGCTTCGGCTTTCTCATTTCCTCTCATTATGGCTTGGCCCAGACAAAGGGTTCGTCCGTATTCTTTCAATAAAGCAGGGTAAACGTCAGCCCTACATTCAAGTCAGCTATCGCTGTCTTGATCCCAGCCTCGCAGCAGGCGATGTGATAAATAATGCTCATGCAGCAATACTCATTTCCGGCACCCTTGTCCCAACTGATATGTATCGGGACCTTTTGGGGATAAAGAATGCAAGAGAAAGGGAATTTCCAAATCCGTTCCCAAAGACCAACCGGCTAAACCTGATCATACCAGGGGCGACAACAAAATTTTCCCAGCGAAATGACGAGCAATTCAAGCGCCTGGCAGCAATTAGCGCGTATATCGCAAATGAGGTTCCAGGCAATACCGCTATTTTTTTTCCAAGCTATGATATCCGGGACAAGGTAAACTGGTACTTTGAAAAAATCTGCAAAAAAACAACCATGTTGGAAATTCCCAACATGCAAAAAGAGGAGAAAGCAGAGCTCATCGATAGGTTCTCATCATACGCAAAAGTAGGAGCAGTCCTGCTCGCGGCATCGTCCGGTTCTTTTGGCGAGGGAATAGACCTCCCAGGCGACCTTCTCAAAGCTGTTGTCATCATCGGCCTCCCCTTACAGAGACCCACCCTTGAGGTTCAGGCACTAATAAACTATTTTGACGAGAAATATGAGCGGGGTTGGGAGTATGGGTATGTGCTGCCAGCAATAACAAAGACGCTCCAGAATGCAGGGCGATGCATCCGAAGCGAGACGGATAAGGGCATCATCGCTTTTGTTGACGAGCGTTATTTATGGCCAAGATATAAGGCCTGTTTCCCTGAGGATATGGAGCCGGTGGTAAGCAGGGACTTTGTTGAGGAGATTAGGACATTTTTCTCTATTTCTACGTCGTGAGTATAGGAAAACGTAACATTTATATACTAGTATCGCCAATAATTGGTATTATGGTTATTTTGTTTGACCGATTTAACCTCCCAGAAGACATATTTGACATCATCTTTGCAACAAAACAGCAGCAAATGGTGGCAAAGATACTCATAAGGGAGCTGCAAAAGAATAAAGGAGAGATCGATAAGACAACAATGTCAGCGATAGCAACAAAGCTCCATGACGGTGAATTTGTCACGACTCTCGACGAAGAGCCCTACAAGGGGAAAAAAGTCAAGATAAAATACAATAAAAGGCAGTTTTATGACAGGATACTCACCCCCATGAAGAGCATGGGCCTGATTGATTATGATTTATACAAGAAGACATACAAGATCAGTGATAAGTTCAACAAGGAAATGCTCAGGATCGGCCTGAAATGGTTAAAAGAGATCAGGGCCGCTGATATCCCCGCACAATAACCGCCACCCATGCATGAACCAGGTATTCATGCATTGCACACTCAAGGCTTCCTGTCCTTTTCTATACAATAAACCCCTAACACCCATCTAACCCCTCGCAAGGCAGGAAGCCTTCCTACTCATTCGCTTCCTGGGCAATTTGCTTTTTTTCCAGGGAAAATAAGAGGTGCCGCCCAGGAAGCACCTTCCCGATGGTTCTCAAATCGCAGCTCCCTCCAGGGAGTATAGAAACATACCTGCAAGAGTCTCTTGCCTTGTTTGACGAGGCAAGAAAGGTTTTCTTCTTGATAGGGATACCTTTATTGACGTTGTATATGTGCAAGGATTCTTTTCCGATAAGGCGATTTTTCCAGACAGATGGTGGGGAGAAGAAGAACAAAGGAACCCGTGCAAAAGGAGCCAAATAAGCTTGGATTAAACCCTCACCGCACAGACAAAAACGTGATTTTGTCGTCCTCCCCACCACTCCACAGGTTCTTATGGTTCAATGACAGAAAAGAGTGCATGGGAAGAAGAGAATTTCAGAAAAGGACTGCCCACCTCTTGTCCCAGCAGAGGGAGATGGTCAGGGAGTATGAAGCAGCTCTTCCTTCTACCCTGATTATTTCGATGGCAGGCTCCATCCCTGAGCGCCAGGACTTATTTTCCTGGATGATGAATGAGTCAAAGACAGAAGGAAAGCTCTTCAGGTATGCGAGCGGCTGCAGCATCTTATGCGAGAGGAATGATGCAGAACGGCTTCTTTCCCATTATAACGAGCGAAGTGTTCGTGCTTTTGGAAGGCCGGTGATGATCCAGGCAAGAAGGGCATACCCAAGATATATCCCGGAGCTAGTTCTCCAGCAGCAAGAGAGAGAAGGTAAGGCACTATGGAACCTAGAGCTCATTGAAGCGCACAAAGCGCAGCAGATAACAACCGGCAAAGGAAGCGTGGTCGCAATTCTTGATACAGGCATTGATTATACCCATCCGGATTTGGAGCAAAGGTTTGATGATGAGAAAGGGGCGAGTTTTGTTGGCGGGCCCCCAATTGACATGAATGGCCATGGCACCCATGTCGCAGGCACAGTTGCAGGGGTAAAGACTGGCGTTGCGCCAGGAGCAAAGCTCTATGCGGTAAAGGTGCTCAATGATATGGGCTTTGGCAGTGAGGCTGATGTCATTGCAGGGATTGAGTGGGCGATTGAAAAGGGTGTTGATGTGATCAGCATGAGCCTTGGTTCTTCCTATCGTTCTGATCTTGAAGCGGAGGTGTGCATGGCAGCGTATCAAAGAGGCATCTGCATCTGCGCTGCTGCTGGCAATGAAGGAAAAGGTGATGAATATCCAGCTTCTTATCCAGGGGTAATCTCAGTTGCAGCAGTAGACCATGACTTGGGCCATCCTCCTTTCTCAAACATTTCAGACAATCTTGATATTTGCGCTCCTGGTGTTGGCATTTATTCAACAATGCCGGGCAATCGATATGACACGTTGACAGGGACATCAATGGCAACCCCTCATGTATCTGGTGTCATCGCCCTTCTTGCAGATTATCTCCAGAAAGGGCCAGAAGAGTTAGAACAGAGGATAAAGTATTCATCAAGGCACCTTGGCCATGATAATTTTTTTGGTGCCGGACTCATCCAGGCATATCAGGCGCTCCACCATGGTACTTAGCAGAACATTCGTGCAGGCTATCAGGCAGTATGAGGCACTGGCTGGACAAGTGCATCTTGTCAGGGAGCAGTCTCCAGCTATTTTTTCTTCGTTGGAAGAGCTGGCGAGTGATGATACCCCTTCCATCCTCATAAGGACGGGCAGGCAGATTGAGCCGCTCAGCCGGCTTATCGAAGAATTGAACCGGATTGAGAGGAGCGCATCATCACCTCTTGAACGGATGATTAGCGAAAGAAAATTGGCCAGGTATACAAGGGAACGGGAGATTGTCGGAGAGTTGGAAGAGCGGTATATGCATCTGTTTGACGCATACGTTGAGGAGGCAACATCGCGATTGAGAGGGATGCTAGGCCAACTGAAAGAGTCATTCGATAAAAGGGATATGGTGCTTCTCCAGGCATCCAGGCAGGAAATCTCTTTGCTGGCAGGAGCCATCTCTAGCCTCCTTCCTCCAGATCAGCAGGATCCAGCGGTCAGACAATACCTGCAAGGATTGGAAAAAGGCCAACAGATAATGGAACAGGTATATGCCGTGATGCAGTCTGGTGCTTCATTTCTGAGCGCGCGCCAGTCGCTCAGGGAGTATCGTCGTGGAGCAATGGAAGTGCATTATTATGAAGGGGTGATAATCATTGATGGGCTCCTCAGGCAGCCAACATACCAGAGGGATGAAGAGCAGCCTCTTCCATCACCCGCAGCAACGAGCTTTGTCGCATATCTTTCTGCCCTCCAGCTGCCATCATCCGCGCCCATTGCAAATATTCGTGACATCCTTTTGGACCGGTATGAGAACCCGTCTATTCTTTCACGATTGCATGCCGCAACTGCTGCAATTGGAGAGCTCCAGCCAACAGCAGTTCCGGAAGAGAGGGATTTTCTATTAAGGATCGCAGAAGGATTGAGGACAACGATGATTGCCCATGCTCCAGACCAGCAGGTGCGAGAAGCAGTCAAGCAGACATACCAGGCATTAGTTGGATATGCAATATGAAGAAGAACGTGTGATGGGATGAAGAGGGTGTGATAGGAAGAAGAAGGCAAAAAGTGTACGGGAAAACAGGACTATAATCTGATGGAAGGCATCAGGGGCGAATAAAAGGGTTGGAATAGTGAAGAGCGTTCAGAAGACCCAAATTTTTTTCGGGTTCCAAAAAAAATCGTTATTAATGTGTTTTTTCATTAAGAAGACATGGGACTCTCGATTGATGAAGCGCGCAGGGCTCTTGTTGATATAGCAAGGAGCATGAGCAGGCAAAAAGAGGATGCTGTTCGAAGAAACGAACGGATGAGGGGAAAACCTCTTTCATACAACATAAACATTCTTGGTTTGGGTGCCATCGGAAGAAGTGTCCCGGGGCTTTTATTGGAGGACATTCTCCTTGAGGGATATATCGATCGGATAAATCTGATGAGCCATTCTCCAGGTAAATTAGCGAGCATCATCGATGCGCAAAGGAATGCGTATCCAAGGGCAAAAGAAAAGGTGCGGGCAATTCCTTATGAACATGAAGATCAGCTTCTCCCATATATTGGGTTTCCGGCAATAACCATTATCTGCACAAGGTACCAGGGTCAAGGTGAAAGCCTCGCCCCTCTTCTCACAGCAGCCAGCCGCAGGGGGATATCAAAAGAGAGGCTCGCACCCTTGCAGGCAAATTATGAAGGAGTGCTCCGGCTGGGAAAAACATTCGCTTCCCATGCCGACAAAGGCCCGTTTCTTGTCGTGTCCAATCCTGTTGATGTGATGGCAGAAGTGTTGTCAGTGATAGCAAAAAATCCAATGTCCATTGGCTGTTCACATAATGACGAGCTCAGGCTGGAATACTTTCTCTCAGAAGTGCTCGGGCAGGAATATGGCCATCAGGTACATGTTTCTCTTCCAGTCATTGGGACGCATGATGAATATGCTGTTGGCATCATGGAAGAGGCAAGGTGTTCTGGAATGCTCTCGTCTGGAAAGGAAGTAGAGAATGTTTCCTTTGAAGAGTGTTGCAACGCCAGGGAGTTATGGATGTATGCTCATCAAAGAATGTATGAGCATCCGCATGAGGAATATGATCATGTGGGATCAACTGCAGGGGATACTGCCCCGGCAATTGTGGAGACTGTCCGGGCAATAATCCTGGAGGATCGGATGGTGAGGGCCTCGGTCGATGATGAGGGATGGTATGGCAGGCCGGTGATGTTTTCATCTGGCGATGCGCTCCATGAAAAACACCTGACAGAATATGCATTGCGGGATGAAGAAAGAGAGCAGATAGAAAAAGGAAGAGGGATAGAGCGATTGTTGGTGGAGGGGATGCTCAATGGGGTATCACCCAGGCGAAGGCAGAAAAGGAGCATCATTCATTATTTTCTGGATGAGAATGCATTGTTTGTGGTCTCTGATTCATTTGCGATTGAGGAGGTTTTTCGCTGGAAAAAGGCTCCGCACGCTCTTGTGGAAGGAGATGGATTGCTGTATGTGAGCATAGATAACCAGGTCTGTTCATTGCACGAAAAGAAGGCAGTGTCATTGTTCTCCTTTGAGGGACCCTATCCGATCAATAGTCTGCTCTGGCATGAAGGGATGGTGTATGCTTCGTGTTCTGGTGCAGGTATTGCGCGGTGGGATGGCAAGAGAAGTGAGGTAGTGCTGCGGGCAGAAAAATCACTGCGAGGGTTAAAAGGAGGAAGCAAAGTCACGTGCACAAGAGAAAGAGAGATAATTGATGTGGTATCACAAGAGATCATTGCGACCGGAAAGGAAGAGCTGTTAGACTATGATCTTGGCAGGGGGGTATTCCTTGGAAGGCGTTTTATCGAGAATGGCGCCCTTGAACAAAATAGGCTTGGGTATGAACGCCTTCTATCCGGGGGGGATGTTGTTGTCCTCTATGGCAGGAGAGCTGCAGGAATCATGGGAGAAGTGCCATTGATCGCGCCTCCGGGGGCATCTCTCCCAACTGTATTTATCCGTCATGGGGAGCCATTTGTCGTGATGCATCAGCAGGATGAGTACCATATAGAATCTATACCATTTGGTATATAGTCCTTTTTATTTTCATCCATATAAATAATTATATATACCATATGGTATATTCTTTATAAATTTTATCATATAATCATAAATTATCAAATTTCTATTATACTATTATCTTAATATACCATTTGGTATATTATTATAGCCTTCAGAATAGTAAGATTTATATATCTTTTATACCAATCGGTATATAATCACCAATGCCTGCAACAAGTATGGTTCAATTGAGAAAGGAAGTTCTCCCTCTTGTAGAAGGCAATAGCAGAGTTCTTATCCTCGGTCAGGAAGGCATTGGCAAGGCAGTGTTCGTCTCTCAGTTTCTCGATGGTAAACCAAGCATCCATATCCCGCTTCGAAAAGTCAGCCTAAATCCGGAAAACTTTGCGGTAGAATATGTTGAAGCATCTCTTTCTCAATTCTTGAAGCGAAAAATAGTCTTTGAAAACGCAGCATCGCTCGGGCTTCCAGATGAGGCAGCAGGCATTGTCAAAGCAATTGGTGATGAACTGCTCAAGATCAAGCCTGACCAGAAAACGTTGGTGATGAAGGCATTATCCTTTCCAGGGGCACTGGCAAGAGGCTACAATAAGACTATCTTTGTCTGGCTCGAAGATGCTGAAGAACTGCTCCAGCTCCAAAACTATGCTGCCTTAAAGCAATTTTTCACGGATGCACTAGACCTGATGAAGGAACCGTGCAGGTATATCCTCACCAGTTCTGCAATGGTGGAAATGTCCGCTTTGTTCGCAAGGGCACAATTCCGCATCATCAGGTTTGATCCCTTATCAAGGGATGATGCGTTCTTATTGATGGATAGTCTCGCAAAGCTCGCTGCCAAAGAAAAAGAGATCCTGTATGAAAGGACAAACGGTGTTCCACAGTATATCTCATTGCTTCTTCATGATTACAAGAAGGGTGATGATATACAAGGGTTATTCACAAAAGCTGTGCAAAGAAATGGCAGCATTCATCTCTTCTGTTCCTTAGTTTTTGAGCGCGCCCTGAGCAGGGCAAGAGGCCAGACGCTGTTGCAGGCAATTCTAAAGACGATAGCTCAAAGTCCCCCCCTGAGCTTGTCCGAGATTGCTCGGAAGATTTACCGTCCAGCGCCGGTTGCAAAAGCCCTGCTCGAACGGCTCATTTCTGTTGATATCATCATCAAGGAAGGAAAGAAGTTCCATTTTGCCGATCCGATCATGCATGAAGTGCTCAAAGTATATTTCGCCATGGAGGAACTATCGTGAAGGAGAAAAGAGTGATGTGGATGCTTGTCCTCTTCGCCTTCTTGCTGATATCTCCCTCCTTAGCAGAAGCAGGCTTCAGGCAGAGCCTGGGCAACTTCGGTGCAGGGATCGGTGCATTCTTCAAGGGGGGCATCGGGCTCCTCAATGCAGTAATCATCTTCATCATCGTCTTCATCATTGGAAAATATACCATCCTCAAGGATGGTGATGACAAGCAAAAGAAGATCATCGTCATCACGATGATTGTCCTGGCCATCACCGCTTCCTTCATGGGAACAAGGGATCCGGTGTCAAAGCAGTTCGTGCCTCTCTGGCAAAAGCCTCTCATCTCACAGGCAAAACAGTTCTTTGTTGGCGGCAATCTCGATCCTTCGACGGGAAGGTATACTCCTGACACTACGGGGACAGGAACATATACTGATGCTGCCGGAATTCAAAAGCAGGGAATATTAAAGACAAACACGACCGAGTCAAAAAAATATTTCAACAGATGGGGAAAGCTCGTAACAGTAAAAGGCCTTCCTGTCTTTATTGCCGCAACACTTGTCCTCATCTTCATTTTCTTTGTTGGAACAAAAGGATGGGAGCTGGACAAGAAATGGAAAGCTGGCATGGCTGTCTTCTTCGGCGCATTCATCGCAAACACCGGCTCGACAAAAGATGAGATCGTAAAGATAGGCGTGTGGGCATTTTTCATCATCTTTTACATGAAGCTCAAGGAGAAGAATCCGGAAAAGCCAGGGCAGGCATTTGGGTTTGCCTACGCTTTGACGATGGTCATAAAGTCTGTCCTCCTGGAAGGCCAGAACTCTCTTGGCTCTGGAACAATTATTTGGCACTTGGCTGTTGGTATGATCTTAGGATTCTTGTTTGATAGCTGGCAGAAATATTCTGCTGCTGCAAGCGAGCGTTTTGCTGAGAAGATGAAAGATCCAGAGGCAGCAAAGAAATTCTTTGGAAACGTGGGCAAGATCATCGGGGCCATACCAGGAGTCCAGAAGATTGTTGATAACATATTGGGGTGGTGGAAGAAGGCGCTCAAGACAGATGAAGCGCAAAAAAAGAATATTGAGAACCTTAGAGGAAGGATAAGAGCATTAATAGAAACAGCAAGGGCAAGGCCAGAGATTGCAGAGGAAGAACATACAAGGATACTGGAAGAATTAAAGAAGCTCCACACCAATATGGATCATGAAGAATGGATGAGATTAGTGAATGAATTTAGTGGAGCCAGTAGGGTGCTCGAGGAGGATAGGCAAAGAAGATATTATAGAGACAGTTATGATCCTTGGAGAGATACGCTTCGGGGACTCCCAGGTCATCATGAACCGGCAAGTACTGAGCCTCCAGAAGAACCCCCAATGGAGCCAGGAGGTGTGCCATGATGGATGAACGAATAATCGACCGGATGAGTGAAAGGAAACGAAGGATAGAATACGCATTGGAGACAACGAAGGATGACAAGCTGTTTGTTGAGCGGACTAACGAAGGAAAAAGTGCACAGCTCATCAGAGAAGTCGGCCATAAATTCCTTCAAAAATCCCAGCTCCACGCATTCATTGAGCAGTTCATCACAGACAGTACGCATGAGTGGAACCTAAAGACTGCAGCCGCAAAATTCGCTGAACTCAAAGAAAGAAAGCTGGCTGATGAGTTAACAAGAATCGGACAGGAACTGCAGCATCATGGCGGGGAGCATAGTCATGAGGGGATGAAGCGGCTGCTGGAACTAACAGCGGTTATTAGAGAGTTCAGGCCTGTTCAGGATGTCCAGGGAAGGACATTCTCCTGTCCTGCGCATATCACGAATGAGCAAGAGATGGCTCAGTTGATCGAGTGGGTACAGGCAGTAGATAATCTCGTTGAGGGCGTCTTTGCGCACCAGGAATTGCAGCGGCTCCAGAGAGAAGGAACAAAGATCAGGGAAAGGCTCAGGCATCTTGTCGGGATGCCAAAAGAGTATGAAACGTTGAAGAACCAGCTCCATGGCCTTCGCCAAGCTTGTGAATATATCCTGAAAGTTCCTCCAGATGCAGGTAACCAACAGCTCACGCTCATGTGGAATTACGTGTTGAATGTCACGAGTAATCCAAAAAGGCTTGCTGAGTCAGTAAGAAAAGTCAATGGCACGTATGTTGATGAGATCAAAAAAAGGGTTGCGGGGCACATTGAGCAGGCGGAAGTGATGCATAATGATATCCATGGATGGTATAAGCTGATCATGGGAATCATCGAACAAGAACTGAGTTATCCTCGGATGCAAGAATATCTTCAGAAGGAGATGATGGAGACTATCGCCCATGCTATAGAGATCGAGACAAAGAACACCGTGCGCTTAAGGGATGAGATTACTCACTTATCGACGGGAAGGCTAGAAGAGATTGAAAAACAGCGAAAGAAAACACTTGAAGGGAATGAGAAGCGTTTGAGAGATCTCAATCAGGTAGCAGGAAAAGCAGTGGAAAAGGGAGAGGCAGCGTCCCATGGTTTCTTTGATCTAATAACATCACTAAATACTGTCGAGCAAGCGCAGGCAGCCCGTCAGCAGATGTTAGAGAGTGAAAAGGCCATCGCTGGTGAAATATATCATCTATTTGAGAAATTTTTGGAAGTGACGCCAGAAGAACAAGAGAAAATGATAGAGAGGATTGATCAATTAATGGGTCAGGTATCTGAGATTCGTACAAAGGTCATAGAGATTGATGAGCGAGGCTTAGAGCTAGCTCAGGTAGTAAAAGAGAGGGGGATAAAAGTTGAACAAACTGCAAATGCAGCTGAACCAGCAATGGATGCTATCGAAGACTTGGAGAGAAAAGCAGCCTGATCACGTAAGGCGTTGCTGGCCGAATTGTTCCATGATTGATTCTAGCCCCTTTGAAAATGCACGAAAATCATCGCTTCTCATGGTATTTGTAAGCCCAGGGATCTGGTCTTGTGGGACTCCTGCTTGTTGGAGCTGACCAGAAAGTTCTTCCTGCAATTCTCTGAATCTTTCATCAAAGAGCTGATCCCTATATACCTGTGCCTGGAGAGGATTGGAGCTCAATAATGATTGGTACTGATCATTCCTGTCAATTTCATGTTCAATGCCTGAGACGACAACGCCTAGTTGTTGGTAGAGTGGTTGTTGGAGGAGTGCATCAAAATCTCTTCGATCCATAAACGGCTCGACATGGGATGAATATGCTTGATCAACTATGCCGACAGGAACTTGAATCTCGCGAGGGTCGGGGTGTGATGCATCCCTAAGAGGGGAAGGTCCACGTTGAGGCGCTAAAGAGTGGAGCGCCTGCTCATAGAAGGGCGTATCCCTTGACGTCGCGTGCTGCTGAAGTTTTTGTAATCGTAATTGTCGTATTGAAGACGCCCTTTTTGGTCGTCTGACATTCAGAGCATGTTTTCTTGGGATGTCTCGAAGGGATGCAAAATCAGGCCGTTCAAAAAGGTCAATATTGGTATATCGGGCTTCTCCCCTTCTTAATTCAACGATACCAGCGCGTCCTTCCTCTGCATATGAGGCATCATAATGGAGGGATCGTGAAAATGTTCCGGGAGGAACATGATTCTCATTTGCATCATGTGCATAGCCAGCCCATTCATGGATATGGCCGCAGACGGCAACAGAAATGTTTTTTAGAGCAAAAAGGGTATACAGGTCAAGGCTCCCAGAGTTTCGATAGCCGGCAAGCGCTGATGCATCAATGGCATCGCTCGTCTCAAACATCATGGGTTCATGGCATATTGCGATAGTAGGCTTTGTATCACTGAGAGTATCAACAATGTCTTCGATGTTATGGTACGTGATGAGCCCCTGTGCCTGGTTGTTTCTCACTAATCTCTGATAATCCTGAACAGTTTCAACTCGTGTCGCTCCCCCCTGTGTCTTGGCATACCAGCCGCTTGGCGCGTCTGTTCCAAATCGAAAGTCTCCATCCATATGTGATCCAGGCAGCAAAAGAATGTCTTGTTCGTCTCCATGAAGAACTGTCGGTGAGAAGATGCCATGGACACGGTCATAACGTTCATCACAAAAATCGATTATTGGATAGAGCGCTTCAAAGGAATCATGGTTTCCGGGCATGACATATGTTTCAAGGCCGCTCAGGAGAACAGCTTCCATGACATAGGTAATGCTATCCCGTGCTTCTGCCTCGGACATTCCCATGTCCATCAGATCTCCATTAAGGACCAGCGTATCTACCCCGCTTTTTTTCATCTCTTCAAGAAGATAAGGCACCAAATATGGTCTTTTGTGTATATCTGAGATGACACCGATTTTCATATCTACACCTTTTTATTACTGTCTAGTAGTGTTCATAATATATAAAGATATCGGTGCAAGGTAGGTTTTATTCATTATTTTTGAATATAACAGTATAGACTTATCAACAATGCATCATTTGAATATAGTAAAGACTTATCTATACTAAATATAATTTTATTCATTATAATTGAATAATAAACTGAAAAAGATTTGGTTTATTATATTATTTTTTTATATAGTTATTTATTATTTCTTAATATTAAATCATCTAAATTATCATTTATTCATATTATTTATATAATAAACAAGAAGAAAAAAACAAAAAATCATAGATTATATAAATTAAAAAAGTTATCATTCATTTTATAAAAATAGATATACTACAAAAACCTACACTAACCGGCAAATTTATATAGTAGTATTCAAATAAAACATATAAAGATACTAAAATACTAAAAGAGGATTTAATATACTGAATACATGTTCAGTAAAAACACACTAAAGGTTATAGAATTTTTCGCTCGTCACCGTACTGAGAAGTTTAACATCAACCAGCTCGCAAGGACGCTAAAGATATCTCCTGGTTCTTCCCACACAATTCTCAAGGAGCTCGAAGAAAACACGATCGTTCGCTATGAGAAATGGGGCAACCAATTATTCTACCAGCTCAATCTCGAAGACAAGAAAGCAAGGAAGCTTGTCGAATTGGTCCTCATCATTGACAAAGAGCAAAGGGAGAAGGGCGCATTCAGGGACCTGGAAAAGATTGATGCTGATTGCATCGTTGTCTTTGACAAGCTCCAGAAATCAACGCTCGCCTTAATCATCGCAGAAAAGATTCTGCATGAGAAGATCAAAGCAAAACTTCCGGCAAATGTTGATCCAATCATCCTCACCCTGGATGATGCGAAAGAAAAGTTGCGCTCAAAAGAAAAGACTATTGTCCAGCTGCTCGAATCAGGCATTGTCCTTGAGGGTGAAAACATCGTAGTGGAGGTGATGGCCGGTGTTCAATAAGCCAATCCTCTGGACAAGTATCTTGTTCCTGATTATCAATCCAGCACTAGGATTTAATCCAAACACTGTTATGGAAAGCTTGCAAGACCTCATCATTGGCGGCTTTGCAAGGAATCCTGATATCTGGTCGTTCATCGGATTTTTCTTCCTGCTCTTTTCCGCGTTCATCTTAGCGGGAGGAAAAGCATTCGCTCACTTCCAGAACAAGAACGCTGTCATTGGGATAGCATTCACGCTGGCAGCAATTGGCGCATTAGGGCTAGTCAAGATGGGGATAGCAATAGACATCCTCTTCCCCTGGATCAGGAACTTTGTCTATGTATTGCTCTTCATAGTCATCTTTGTCTTCACATCAACGATCATGGGCAATGATGCGCCGGTGATAAAGAAAGGAATCGTCGCATTGGTAATTACCTTGTTGCTGGCAATAATAGAGCAGGTGGTGATCGGATGAAGAAGAAGACGCTCATCATCATCGTGGCAATCTTGTTCATCTGCAGCATAGCAGCTCCAGTTATTGCAGCAAAGATCACCATTGGAAGTGTTGGCGGCGCTTTTGGGAATGTCTTTACCAAGATGTCCCAGTTCTTTGCCGGCGGCTATGTGAAATTTAAGAAATTGATAGACTTCACTCTCTTTTTCATCCTCTTCCTCTCAGCGTTCATTTTGGCATTTGGCAAGTTCTTTGCTGACTACCCAAACAAGAATGCCATTATTGGAGTGGCTGTTGGCCTGGCATTGATGGGTTCAATGGTCATGGTCATGAAAGGTATTGGCATCGAGATGATTTTCCCCTGGATCAAGAATTTTGTGTATGTTATATTGGTGGTTATCATCTTCCAGCTTTTGTCCAATGAGAAACTGCTTGGCGGCAAGTCATGGTTCTGGAGATTGCTCCTGGCTATCATCATCACCTGGCTGATGTTCGTGCTCGGTGGAAGTCTTGTGAGGGGTGGAGGGGATATTGGATCAGCATTGAGCAACCCTTTCAGCATTTTTAGGCCGGGAGCCGGGCCAGCTCCCCAGCTCTCACAGTCGCCCGCAAATGCGCAGGCAGCATTTGTGGAGTACAAAGCAAGAGAAGACAAGCTTGCAAAGCAGGCGCAAGAGCTTGCAGCTGCAGTCAGTGGCGGCAGTACAGGGAAGTGTGGTGAACTCAAAAGACTGACAGTACAAAAGCAGCAGGTATGTGTTGAACGTGTCTTTGCCCAGGCAGAAGCATATGCAGTCAATGAGCAGCATGACAACGCTGTTTCAGAGTATAATAATATCGGGAAGAACATCCAGTCGATGTGTGCTGACACCTCATTGAACGGTGTCCTTGCATCGAAATGCAACACACAAGTCGGCCTGGAGCTGAGTGCGCAGGACTGGAACAAGATAAGCAATCGCTTGACAAGAGAATTGATCGCATATTCATATATTTTGGAAAAGCAGGGGCAGACCCAGCAGGCAATTGCGTTGCTGCAGCCGTATAGCGGAGCATTCTATTCGCAAAGTTCTCCCCATACAAATTCAGCTACTTTAGGGACTAAGGGAACCGGTGGATCTGCAAATCTGCCTTCAGGCCCTGCAGAATACCGATCAAAATAGGATGAGAAACAAAACATTATCCGGACTGTGTCTGTTGATGATAGTGGTACTGCTTTCATCCCCAGTATTTGGCCAGGCATTAACTGATCGTGCTCAGGGTGATGTCTATACTAATCCTACATTACGCACCCCCCCACCAGTTGATGCACCTGGTGGAGCAGGATATGTATCACCCTCAGCAATCACTCTCGAGCAGGGTGACAAGAATCAGATTGATCAGCGGCTCAGTGCTTTATACATGAAGGCAGGAGATGAGTTTGTAGCAGCTGGACAGGCAGGGTTGGCGAATGATATGTATAAGAAGGTAACGGAGGTAGATCCCAATTCTCCCATGGCTCAGCAGAAATATTATGATACGATGGGTGATGTGGCGCCGGAGGCATCAGAATGCGAGTATCATTGTCAGATCAGGCTTAGGGGCAAACATAAGTGGAAGTGCATCATTCCAGAAGGGAAAAATACGCCAATATGGTTGCAAATCGACAGCGCAGAGGTAAAAGACCATTTCTACACTGACCCTTACACTTGTACTGTGGGTTCATGGGTGAGAAATCAGGGAGCAGGTGCAGGGAATCAGACAAGACGGCATCCGTTGGGATTGATGTTAATCATATTATTCATTATAGTGGGGATGTTCCAGAGGGGGAGAATGAATCTTGGCGTTTATGGAAACTGGCTTCTGGACATTCCTGGAAGATTTAATGCATCAGTGAGAAGAGCCTTTAATTGCCAGACAGTTGGAGAGGCTAAGGTGTTTTTAACTATTAAACCTGTAAGTATTCCCGGTATGGAATCACGCGCAGGAGAGATTTCAGGAAGGCGTTTAAAGTTCCACGCTCAGACCCCCCAACAAAGTATGAAACCTCATAATGAACCAAGAATCAGCTCTGTTACATGTTCTGCTGAAGTTAAGGTTCCACTTCATGGTCAATACGAACCGCTCCATAGGTTTCTGCGCGCAGATGAAGAAAGGGTCCGGAGAGCAATTAGGGGAAGAAGAACAATAGGTGGGAATGGAGGAACAAGCCTTCGGCGTGTAATTGACCATAATAACAGGATTCTCAGAGCCGCATCAGGCGCATCACCGACTTTATCAACCGATGTGAATGCACTTGAGGCAGCAGTTGAACTTGGCCTGGGACCGGCAACTGATGCCAACCCTCATATATCGCCAAGAGAGATATCCAGAGTGGTCAACCACGCCGTTGATTTGTTGGATCTGCCTGGAAATCCTAGCTCTCAGATTACACCTGCTGCCTTGCAGGCCGCAGTCGAAGCCGAAGCACAGAATTTTGCCAGAGAGGGGCATGTTCCAAGGAGACGGGTTATCATGCCAGATACGGATATCCATTTTGGAATTCAGGGTGAAGAAGGTGCAGGTATCTATTATCGTTCAGACGTCCATTGGGAATTCCTCAACCCTGACGGATCAAACGAAGCGACACCAGGCTCACAGCAAAGACTGTCAGGAACAAGATTGAGGAATGTCATTGAGAATACAAGGCATCTTGTTTATCCAGAGGCAGTCCCTCTAAGCGAAGAATCAACTGCCAGGGCAGTCTTTGTCCCCAACTTTGGAATGGAAGACAAGGAGATCACACTCTCAGCAAGATATGCAAAATATACCGGCACAGCAAACTTATTCATCAGGCAGCATGACACCATCAAAATCAATAGTTTGTCTGTCGGATCTACTGCTTTACTGGTAGCAAATCCTGCTGAACCGATCTTTGAGATTAGACCAAGCGGCTCTGAGCGTGTCCATGTCCATGTGGAAGTGACAAACAATAAGACAGAAAAATCGGTGCAAGCGCTCGTTTACTTCAAGGTTGAATCTGGAACGACAACCGATGGGCGGCCTTACATGTTCAACCCCGGATGGTTTGAGCACGATACCGCCACAACAGCAGTTGGAGGGGGTAAAGTTGGGCAAACAGAAGGTGTATATCTTCTTTCACCGGATAGCAACAGGCTGTCAAACGTAAGGATCCCGAGGGGATTGGTATTCCCAGCTGATAAAGACGCATGGAATGCTGCTTTCGCGGCCATCGAAGAAGAAAAACGAAAGGATATGGGGACCTACAGTTCACTAAGCTCTGCACAAAGAAGAGACCTGCTATCATACCTCAACAAAAACAATATTATGGTGAATTTATCAATTGATTATGATGAGTTCTGGGATAAAGACAAGAACCCATATCACGTCACCCTCATCGCTTATTCAGGTAATATCTCAGAGACTCATGCACATCTCAGGTTCACAAACAAGGGTACTGGCAGCCAACAGCCGCCAACAACAACGATACGGGTCGCCCCCTACCAGCCCCAAAATAACATACCATGAGTACGCAAGAGAAAAACGGATCGAGAACCCAGATAGCCGGCCCAGAGATATTTATCCTGTCCGAAGGGCAAAACCCAACTGAGGCAAAAGCAGCAATAATCAATCTAAGGGATTTATTGATGAGACGTATCGCAGGAACAAGAATGCAGGTGACGAATGTTCGCAGAAAAATGCAAGATGCTCCACGACGAGCAGATCACAAACAATTTCAAGAATTAGAAGAAGGCCTGAAAAAACTCGAAGAAACGTATGAAAAAGAGGCTCCAGAGATACTGCAACGAATGATTACAGCTGCTGAAAAAGGAGAATTTGAAACATGCGTAAGGCTCTATGAGTATGATTTACGAGAGGTTATCAATAAGGCAAAGCACGCCGGCCCGGTAATAAATATGGCGTACGCAACAATCGAAAAGCATATGAGAGTATTAGAAAAGATAAAGAAAAAACAAGATTTAACGACAGAAGACATCAACTACTTAATTGATAATCTTGGTCCTGACCACCCTCATTTATGGGACCATTACCTCCATGCTGATAATCACCCAAAAACACTTGTCTTTTCAAAGGAGCATAGCTATATGATGGATGCATTTACCATTCATGACAATCGCCCATTGCTTCATCTAAGGGGGTATCCTGTGGATAGAGGATGGATTGATATAAGAGAAATAAGCCGCTTAGCTGAAAAATTTGCCTCTTTCCAGGATCATGTGGTATTAGCAAACAGGATAATCACCATTCACATGCTCCTGGATTTCATCCATCACCATAGGCATGATCATCGTATGGAAAAAGCACTCATCGGAAAATATATTATAAGAAAGGATCATTTTATGACACCTCAAGAGCAGATGAGGATGCCAGCAAACCTCAATCTGCCGATGATTGATGGGATACAAGAGATGCAAGGCAGGGTAGCATTCCATTTCAGCGCGGTAAGAGATATGAAAGGCCAGCTACCAATCTGGATTCCTAGCGATGCAAGGATCCTGAACTATGCGATTGCCCTTATCCAGCATGAACAAAGGATTTTCGAAGAACTCAGCAATGACACAATGGTAGGAATCCAGGGCAAGCGTCTGCACGAAGTGCTTCTCCTCGATAAGCATACAAAGCCAGCATTTGAAGTAGCTATCAATAATTTAAGAATGTGGTCGGGATCAGGGATCACATTCACAATTGAAAAAGAGCGCATCATGAGATGGATGAAACAGTATTTCCTCATTGACCATGCAGCAGTTGATGCGAGGGCAGCACAACATGGTGAACAAATGGTCGAAGAGCATCGGAGGGCAGCTTGACTGAGTGGCAGCCATCGGGAAGAGAACCCCCCTTTCTCTTGATTGGTACGAACAGGATAGAACTGACGCAAACAAGGACTGGTGTCAACGGATTTAGTGAATTAGGAGCCAGTCTCCCTGGTGGAGGGGTTACTCTACCGGTGACAATCGATACATCAACAATGATAGACGTCAGGGTGAGAGGGTTTGTTTTCCATTCTGAAATAGGTCCTTATGCATTGTCCCGTCTCGGTACATCTGGTGCATTCGCCCATCAGGCGACATTCCAAATTGTTCCAGGGACAGATCTTTTTTTGAATCTTATTCCATGCGGAAAAATAAAGGGGGTGGTCTTTAACGCATCAAACAGAAAAACACCAGTTCCTTTGGGAAACGTTAAACTCAGAACCACCGAACGCCAAGGAGGAAGGAGGGGGGCAGTGGTATTTGATGAGGTCATCACTAATGCTAAGGGTGAATATGAGCTTTATGTTGATCCATGGAAAAGTTACGATGTTTTGATTGATAGGACGACACACCCAGGAGATCTTCATCCATTGTCGTCAGGAGGTATGATTGATCATAATGCATCGTTCTCATCAGAAAGCCACGTTGAGGACAATCAGCAAGCGATTCTTAATCGAGGTCCAAGAACAGCAGGGAGTGGTTGGTCAATCAAATCAGGTAACGAAGAAACCTTTAATATTTATCTCTTCCCTGCAAGTGTGCCGGTCATCACCCACCTCAATGCAGGATCAGGCGATGTGAACAATGGTTCACTTGTGGTTGAAGTCGACTCTGCCCTGGGAACAGTTGTAACGATTCAAGTGAAAGGCCACTCCTTCAAAAATCATACTGGTTTTCAGGTAGTGAGTGGAATCAAAGTGGATTCAAGATGGTTCCCCTATACCAATGATTCTGACACTAATGGAACATTAACTATTGACTCGACTGCTACTGAGGGTGAGTATTGGCTCATTTTAAGGAATCATATCGGGGAGGGTAGTAATCTGACGATAGCAGGAGCACCATATCATTTCACCATTAAAAAAAAAACACCATGATCCATGAATGTCCGATCCCAAAAATTAAAGATTTAGAATTCGTATATGATTCTGGAGAGTTTATTGGCCGTGCAGTAAGTAGAATTAAACGAGGATCGATAAAATTAGATACGATTATTGAGCGGAATCGGGAACTCGAGGCTCTTCGGCAGATCATTAGTCAATATTTGCAAATCAACAATACCATCTTACCACCAGCAATACCAAGTGGTCGTTGGCCCTGGGAGCAAGCAGTAAGCGCAGTTAACACAAGGGCCCCTCCGGGATCTTATCTTGAAGAATTATGGAAAATGAATATTGGTCAATTATTGGATTATTTAGACCAGGTATCTAGAGAGATCCAAGCAGCATGGGAACCCATGACCAAAGAAACTAAACGGGCAATTGGGTTTGTAAGGACAGACAAGGATTGGCCATCAGGATATGGAAGAATGAGAAATCTTGCTTTTATTTCTAAGAATCATGGGCAAAAGTTGATCCAGATTCTAGCAAAGATACGGGGAACTAGTACTGGAAGCGAGAATACTGATTTTATATATGCTGCTTCAATCTGGCATCAATTATGGACATTATTTGCATTTGGGATATGGCGTATAAATAAGATTAGGGAGGTATTCTGTGAAGAACTCGTCCATGGTGGAGCGCCTCCCCCCAAAATTCTTCAACCCAGCACCGTGGAGCTATCACCCTCAATCCCAACAATTCCTCTTTCCCCCGTAGATTCAGGTGATGATGAATGGACAACTATACTAAAGAGCGGTGGGAGGATACCAATAAGGGATGGGTTACATGGCAGCAAATCAGATAGAAAATTCTATTTTCCTCAGGGAGCATGGATGAACTTCCCGGGAGAGCAGCCTGGCCTTGACACAGGTTGGAAGTTTCACATCCTCACTGAATCTAGCGATGAACTCCTAGCACTTGGCCGTGTTCTCATACCTTTCTTTTGTTCTGAGGGATGGAACTTCAAAACAGCCGTGTCAATAGATAAATTCAATGAATTTTTTGGTGATGAGGCAAACAAGCAGTTCGGCAAAGGGTTTGTTGTCTATATCGATGCCCCTAACCCTGCAGATATTGCAGAGGTGAAAACCATTGCTCACTCGATGAGGGAGAAGATAATCAAAAAGATTCAAGAAAGCGGTGTCGGCAAGCCAAAACATGAGGTAAAAGGAGACGCTCCTGTCCCAGGCGATCTGACTGGAAGGCTCTATCACAGATATGAGTTCACTTCGCCGGGGAGAGAGAAAAAGTATGAAGGGAACTACAGAAAAAATGATGGTAAACATTATAATATCGAAGAAAATGAGGATATCTTTGAGGGTATTAATCATGAAAGATATCCATTAATTAGGGTATGGTTTTCACCTCCCAAGAACTGGATGGCAAGACCATAAAAAGTATTAAAAAGGTGAAAAAGTAGGTGAGTAGAATGAAAGGAAGAATTATCCTCTACATGGGCATAACAGCAATCCCTTCCGTCTTTGCCTTCACTCCCCTGGCGATTGCCGGTGCTGGTGCTGGAGGCATTGGCGTATTGGTGGGCATTGCCTACCTCATTGCAAGAAGGAGCACGAAATCAAGAAAGCTTTCTGCTGACACTTCCCGCATGGATGACCATGGGAGAAGGTCGAGGCACTTGTCTCATGCTGCTGCAAAGGCAGCACAGACCGCTGCCGTTGACCCGAGGCAGGCTTCTTCCCTTGCAACAACATTGCAGGCCCAGATCACTCAATTCAACCAGATGGCTGCTTTGTTTGATAGGATGTATCACGAGGCAAACAATGTGCTGACAAGGAATCCTCAGTTGAGAAGTAGGTATAGCAGGCAGCTGGCGTTCATCACAGAAGGAAGAAGAAAGATCACTGATGCTCAAAAAATCATTCGTGATGCCCACACAGCCCTCTCGAAAAGAGAATACAATAGGTGCCAATCATTAACCCGGCAGCTCCAGAATTCCTGGCTCGTCAGTAATTGGGGTAAGGTAGAAAGTGCGTGTCGCGACATTGCAAATGCAAGATAGAGAACCATAATGCTTAAATATGTTCAAAGTGAGAGGAAAAGAAAGGAGAAGGTGAGACAATGATCACAGGCTATCGGAGAAACGCATTTAGTTCACATCACTTAATTCGGCAGCTGCGCCATATCTGTTTTCGGCTCAGTGCTGATTTCAAGAATGAAAAAGGGGACGAGCACAGGGTTATCACCGAGCTGGGGGATATGAAGGAGCAAGCGGCCGTCCTTTACACAAATAAGGATGCAAAGAAGAAGCAGGAAGCCTTGGAGAGATTGAAGAGGAAGGCAAAGGATGATGAGAATGATTTTGCAGCGTTTGGCAAGGAGGTAGATGAGATTGCCCTCTTGATCAACCAGGCAGAAAAGGGTCTGGCAGCGATCATCTATCGGGAAAACGTCGAGATTGTCACAAAGAACAGAAGATTAGATGAGTTGATCGCACAGCACGAGATTCCCCCTCACCTCGCTCAGCAGGTAAAAGAGGCGCTCAGGGGGGTCTATGAAGATCTAAAAGGGATGGAAAGTGGCCAAAGAAAACACGCACGAAAGGCTGCAAGGGGCAAAGGATTTATCATGTTCTCTTTTGTTAGTGATGGAAGGACTGCAAGGATTGTCAGGAAGGAAGGCCGCATCCTTGAAAATCTCGATGTGGAATATGGCAAAGAAGAAACTATCCTTGAGATGGATATCCAGAAGCATGACATCCAGGGCATCCTAGACGTATATAATGCGATAATCCATATTCTTCAGAAAGAAGTCGACGAGGAAGGTGACATGTTTGATTATCTAGACAGGGAGTTCCAGGATGACAAGAAGGATCTCGACAAGGTTTCTCAGATGCTGATGCGTGCGATGGGTGATGGGAACATCAAGCATTTCAGCGACCAGAATTCCCCGCAGGAGTTGAAGGAATTATGGAAGACATTGGAAACGTCCCGGGTGAATCTCAATAATGTCAGAGCCCACGTGACAAAGATCGGAAATGAAGCATACCGTAGAGCTCGCGCGGAAAGAAAGGAAGAAAAATTAGCTGCATAAAAAAGAGGTTGATCGCATGAAGGTAGAACTTGAGAAAAAGCCACAGAATGTTATCATCGTTGAGGGCTTTCCAGGCTTTGGGCTTGTGGGAACAGTTGCTTCTGAATATCTCATTGAGCACCTAAAGGCTGAATACATCGGCCATTTATGGTTTGATGAATTGCCGGCAACAATCGCTGTCCACGCAGGAAAGATTATTCGCCCAATCGAGATCCACTACGCAAAAAAATACAATATGGTAATAGTCCATTCGATCGCTTCTGGCCAGGGGATGGAATGGAAGATCTCAACACTGCTAAATGAGCTGGCAAAGACATTGAAGGCAAAAGAGATTTTTTCCCTTGAAGGTGTTGGCAGCCAGGAGGCAACAGAAAAGCCAAAAGTATATTTCTATTCAACTGATGAGAAGCGTGGAAAGATGCTCACCACTGCTGGGGTAAAATCACTCGATGAGGGGATCGTGATGGGTGTCACATCAGCAGTTCTTCTCAAGTCTCCATTGCCAACAACAGCATTGTTTGCAGAGACCCATACTGCCTTGCCGGATTCAAAGGCCGCAGCAGAGATCATCAAGGTGCTTGATAAATTATTCAACTTAGGTATAGACATCAAACCGCTCATCGCGATGGCTGCCCAGTTTGAGGAGAAAGTTAAAGGTTTGATCCAGCAAAGCGAGGCAGCAGTTGATGGTGCGCAAAGGAAAAAACTCAGTTATGTAGGATAAATCATGACAAGCTCGCAGACAGGATTCGTGAAGTAAGATTAAGGGGCATTCAAGATCAGCAAGGGCGCGAGTTTGAAAGGGGATATAAGCACGCATTTGATTATACAGAACCCCATGATCTTAATCGTCTTCTTCAGGAATTAGAAAGGTGGTCCCCTGCAGAAGTTGCAGCAAACCCCTATGAGAAGGGAAGGGTTGTTGGCGCCGCGATGCGCATGATAGAACATGTGATATCCCGTGAAGGCAAGATTATGGATCATGAGATTGATGCCATTTGGAAATTGATTGGCCTTGCAGGGATGCAGAGTGACGAGAGGATCAGGGAGTTCTTTCGGTCAGCGATTGAACATCAAAAGATCATGGCCGTGAAGTTAGCAAAGCTCAGGTCTCAACTCCTGGAACTTGATGGAGAATTAGAGCCCCTCATCGAGAAGAGCATCCAGTACCAGGAAAGGGCAACATTCGACCATCATTTCAGGCAAGCATCAAAGGAGTATCGAGAATTATCCGGCCACCCCCTAAAAGAACGTCTCCAAGAATTAAATGCCTTTCTTGAAGAGAAGATAAGAGAAGAGGGCGACAGGGTAAGGACTGACCCAATAGTTATGGGAATGGTCATTGGTGCAGCGCATGGGTTATATTTTAGGGCAACAGAACACGCTGTCTCGATAAATCATGATGTATTCGAGCTTTTATGGAGAATGCTCAAGCATATGAAATTAGAAACCTTTCACCCAATTGTCCGAAGGCTGCAGACATTGATAGAAAAAGATCTCATCTCAGAGGATGCACTTGAAAAGAAGAGAAGCGAGCTCGAACGGCTCGGGGGTAATATCCCATATCTGATAAGGGAAAGATTCAGGAAGAGGGTCGCAAGTGATTTTGATCGGGGTTATGATCATGCTTATCAGAAATTATCAAAAGCCCGTTATCATGATGAAGTATTTATTGAGACATTCAATTTCATAAGGTCAAATGGAGGCCCTTTTGTTGAGGGATGCAAGATAGGCTTGATCGTCTGGGTATTTGAGCATTGTGCAACGTACCCAAATCAGCTGGTGATGTATGTTGATAAGGTTATTGTGTTATTATCAATGATTTATGTGGGGGAAGGTCAGAGCAGGGAGGGGGTATTGGATAAACGGATAAAAGATGCATTGGAGAGGATGCTCCACCGCGCAGCGACAGAGTATACCCACCCAGATTTTCTAGGTGCTCTCGGAAAGATTCAGCATTTTCTAGAATCAAGATGAAAGAGAGCTAACATATGATATGGGGATTTTACAAAATATAGTTTCTAAGACATATTAGTTTATAAATATAATTAACACTACTAATAAATAACAACATAAGAGGGTACCATCATGAACATCATAAAAAGATCATTTCGGGCTGTAAAAGGAGACCTTTTTCAGTTCAAGAAGCGCTGCGACGACTGGTTTTTCTTCCTGCACAACAATCAGGAGAATATGAAAGCCAGGATCGCCGCATTAGAGCAGCAGGTCAATGAACTGCAAAAGAAGAAGGATGACCCTGTCGTCGTCTATACCTATAAATAGGAAGATACCTATAGTAGGAAGACAAGAGTAATTCTTAATGACCAGAAATGCTTTGTCAATTTAAGCTCCATCTGGTCAACCTTATATCAACAAGGGAAAAATTTTTATACCAGGACATTCTTCCCCACACAACAAAAATCTCAAAGGGGGTTGAAACAATGATAAAACCATTGCATGATAGAGTATTGTTAAAGATTAAAGAAGAGGAAGAAAAAACTTCTGGCGGCATCTATTTGCCAGCGTCAGCTAGGGATGATGATATTCAAGAGGCAGAAGTCATCAGTGTTGGTGAATTAAAAATTCTTAAGCTCAAATCCGGAGACAAGGTTCTCGTTGAAAAGCACGCAGGGACCGAACTCAAGATCGACGGGAAAAAGCACCTTCTCGTCAAGGAAGATCGCATCATCGCACAGGTTAATTAGGAGGAGAAAATGGCAGCAAAACAAATCATTTTTGATGAAGAGGCAAGGAGAGCCTTGCTTAAAGGAGTAGAAAAGCTCACGAATACCGTAAAGATTACTATTGGGCCAAAAGGAAGGAATGTTGTTTTAGACAAGGGATATGGCAGTCCAACAATTACCAATGATGGTGTCACCATTGCAAAAGAGATTGACTTAGAAGACAAGTTTGAAGACATGGGTGCCCAGCTCGTCAAGGAAGTTTCAACAAAAACTCAGGATGTGGCAGGAGATGGAACAACTACAGCCTGTATTCTTACTTATGCAATCCTCAAAGAGGGTATGAAGAACATCACTGCCGGCGCTTCAGCTATGGATATCAAACGAGGCATTGACAAGGCAACAGAAAAAGTTGTGGTAAGTATCAAAGCAATGAGCCAGGATGTTAAAACTCCGGAAAAACTCATGCAGGTTGCCACCATTTCCGGCAATAATGATGAGGTGATTGGCAAACTCATCGCTGATGCCATGGAAAAAGTTGGCCACAAAGGCGTCATAACAGTTGAAGACGGCAAAACATCTGAAACAACGATTGAAGTTGTTGAAGGCATGCAGTTTGATCGCGGGTATGTGAGCCCATACCTTGTCACAAACTCTGAAAAGATGGTAGCTGAAGTCGACGAGCCCTACATTCTTATCTATGATAAAAAAATTGATCAGCTAAAGCCAATTGTCCCTATCCTCGAGCGGGTCGCAGGAGAAGGAAAGCCCTTGGTCATCATCGCTGAAGATATTGAGGGAGAAGCTCTTGCAGCAATCATTCTCAACGTCTTGAGAGGAGCTTTAAAGGTTATTGCTGTCAAAGCCCCTGGTTTTGGTGATGACCAAAAGCAGATGCTCGAAGACATTGCCATCCTCACTGGTGGAAAAGTTATCAGCGAAGATAAAGGAATGAAGCTAGAGCAGGCAACAATTACTGATCTTGGAAGAGCAAGAAGGGTTACCGTTGATAAGGATAAGACAACTGTCATTGAAGGGGCAGGAAAAAAGGAGTCAATCAAGAAAAGGGTTGCATTAATCGAGTCCCAGCTCAAGGTTGCAGAAGAATATGATAAGGAAGATTATGAAAAGAGAAGAGCGAGATTGTCCGGCGGTGTTGCCGTCCTCAAAGTTGGTGCCGCAACAGAAACTGAGATGAAGGAGAGGAAGATGCGCATTGAAGATGCTCTTCATGCAACAAGGGCCGCTATTGAAGAAGGCGTTGTTGTTGGAGGAGGTATTGCTCTTTTGCGGGCAACTCAGGAACTAGAAAAAATCAAGCTTGAAGGCGACCAGCAAATTGGTCTTGAGATTGTCATACGGGCGCTCCAAGAGCCAGTCAAGCAGATCGCAAGCAATGCTGGAAAAGAGGGAAGTGTTATTTTAGAGCGGGCAAAGAAGGAAAAAGACAGTGTTGGCTACAACGCTAGAACCGATAAGTTCGAAGACCTCATTGCCGCTGGAGTAATTGATCCAACAAAAGTTGTGAGAACCGCTCTCCAGAATGCAGCGAGCATCGCTAGCCTTATCCTCACAACGGAAGCTGTCGTTGTCGAAAAACCAGAAAAGAAAGATGAGCCAGGGATGCCTCCTGGAATGGGAGGGATGGGCGGCATGGGCATGATGTAGAGCCCAATTTTTTGTTTTTTATATATTTTTCGTTCATTAGTTTCCCTTTTCTATTTCTTAATGAAACAGAAGGTATAAGAATGTCCCGATCACTATCCCATGATCATTAAAAACGTGGAGGTAATTGCCATGAAAGCAATCGTGATTATTGCACAAAAAGGATTCCAGGATACGGAATATGAAAAGACAACTGAAGTGTTGAAGAAAGGCGGTGTGCAGGTGACTGTCGCATCGCAGACAACAGATATTGCCACAGGCAAGGTCAAGGCAAAAGTCACTCCGGATATTGCCGTCTCGAAGGCATCGGTCAAAGACTATGACGCGGTGGTCATCATCGGCGGTCCCGGGACTGATTCGCTCGCAGCAGACGCTAGTGTCATTAGCCTTGTCAAGGACGCAAGGAAGATGGGAAAGACGGTAGCCGCAATCTGCATTGCTCCAATAATCCTGGCAAAGGCTGGCATCCTTCAGGGAAGGAAGGCAACGGTCTTCTCTACAGGAAGAAAAGAGATTGAAGCGGGAGGGGCCATATATCAGCTCAGTGATGTTGTTATTGATAAGGGTGTCATCACCGGTTCTGGACCTGAGGCGTCAACCAAGTTCGGAGAAGCGATCGTCAAGGCGTTGAAAGGCGGATAAGGTTTAAATAGCCTTTCTTCTTTTTTCTTTATTGACTATGCATCAAATTCAATATGGTATCTCAGGGATCAGGGGGGATTCAACATATTTTACAGAACCAGTCATAAGGAGCATTGTTTCTCAATTTTGCCAGATGATCAAGGATCGTCCAACGCAAACAAATCGCCCGTATGTATTGGCAGGGCATGATTCTAGAGAGAGCGGACCAGGGATTCTTCATCACACCCGTCATGCATTGGCTGATGCAGGAATAGACTTTGATCCGGTAGGTGTTATCCCAACACCAACCTTGCAGTATGCAAGAAGACATGCAGATGGTGTTATTGTCATTTCAGCATCTCATAACCCCCCAGAAGAGAATGGGTATAAACTGGTGCTCAGGGAGGGTGGATTTATCGATTGCACAAGATTTGGGTATGATGATCCCATAACCTCATCAAGAGGGAGTGGAGTGCAGAGGGATGAAATCCGCCGAGACAGACTAATACAGGAGCATGGACAGGCAATCCTTCATCATCATCTCATGATCGGTTATGAGGATGACCGCTTAGCATTTGAAAGCAAAAGAAATCCTTTGAGGGTGGTAGTGGATGCTTGCAACGGCGCTGGGTGTGTGATGGATGCGCGGTTCCTTGAATCGCTCGGATTCGGGGAAAATCTTTGGATGATCAATAATGATTACAACGAAGGGCTCACGCATGGGCCTTCTAGCTCATCATTGGTTCCATCTCCAGAGAACCTGGAAGATCTCGCCTGGAAAGTCAGGGAGGTTGGTGCGGATATCGGTTTTTCCCAGGATCCAGATGCTGACAGGTTGGGTTTTGTGACAAGGGATGGCCCCATATCTGAGGAATACCTTTTGCCTTTGCTTATGGCATCCATTCTTGATGAGGGAAGGATTGATGGGAATATTGTGACAAACATTGCGACGAGCAGGATGGTAGAGAGTGTGGTGTCATCTTTTGCTGATCTCTATGGATATTCAGATGAGCTGTGTGTGAGGAGGACTCCTGTTGGAGAGAAGAATATCATTGGAGGTATGGATGAGCAGACCATTATTGGAGGAGAAGGCTCTGGGGGCATCATCCTCCCCGGCCTGGGTTCTGGCAGGGATAGTTTTGCTGCGATGGCATTGATGATCAGGCTTCTCTGGCAGCATCCAGAAGAGGACATCCCTCAATTGATCGATAGGTATATCCCAAGCCCAATGATATTCGGAAAAAGACAAATAAGAGTGACAGCGCCAGTTTCGTATGATGCAGTAAGAGATATGGTCAGCAGATCATTTCCAGAGGCAGTCATTGAAGACTATACAGATGGCGTCTGGGCAATAGTCCCTGAGGAGGATATACGGTTTGGTATAAGAAAATCAAATACCGAGCCCATGCTCAGGCTTGTGGTTGAGGCTGTCTCGCAGGGCCTTGTGCAAAAGTATCTTTCCCGTCTTGTCCATCATGTCGAAGGAAATCATTCACGCCGTCAAGGAGCCGTTGCTCATCATTGATCTTTCCAAGCGCTATTCGTACTCGTTTTCCTCCATCAACTCGTTTCGTGAATTGTATGAGATATTCTTTTAATGATCTATCTTTTTGCAAAAGGTGTTTTTTTGCAAGGTCAGTATATCTCATGTAATCTATGAGCCGTTCTTTGATCGTTTGAGAGGGAAGCAATTTCCCGCTCGAAAGGTAAGTGCTTACCTGTTGGAAGAAGAAGGGATTTCCAATCGCTCCCCGCGCAATCATCACGCAGTCACAGGATGTTTGCTTGAGCATAATCTTGACAGATTCTGGGGTGAGAAGGTCTCCATTCCCGATGACGGGGATATGAAGTGATTGTTTGATGTCCGTAATCAGGCTCAGATCTGCAGGGACATCATATGTTTGCCGTTGGGTGCGGGGATGAATGGCTAATGCTGCAATGCCTGTTTTTTCCAGTTTTTTTGCAAGGTCAATGGTCGATTTTTTTTCCCGTGCAGCAACCCTCCTCATCTTCACCGTCACCGGTTTCCTTGTTGCGCTTACCATCGCTCGAACGCATTTCAAGAGCAAATCAGGATCCTTTAGCAACTCCGCACCGCACCCCTGCTTGTTTACATGATCAGCAGGACATCCCGCATTCAGGTCAAAGAGGTCTGCTTTTGCCTCAAGCATGAATACTGCCTTCCTGAGCGATGCAGGGCAGTTTCCTTCAAGCTGGATGCCATAAGGATGTTCTGAAGGAATTGAGTGCGCCAGCCGAAGGCTTGCCTCATTTTCCCGGATGAGAGCTTCGGCCGATACCATCTGGGAAAATGTCATCGCAGCTCCATATTCCCTGCAGAGAAGCCGGAAAGGAAGGTTTGTCACATCGCACATTGGTGCGAGAATCAATGGGTTCTTGAGAGGGATAGTGCCAATCTTCATGGTAGCGCATGTGCATCTTTCAGGATGTTTTTCACAGTATCAAACGTCAGCTGCGCTAGCGCTTCCTCAAACAGCATCCATACTGCGCCTGTATGCTCATCCGATAAGGTCACTTTTTTTTCTGTGGTCTCTCCAGCAAAGAAGAATACCTGTTTGTGATGGTGTTTCCCAGAACTCTCAAAAACGTATTCTATTCGTTCCTTGAATGGTTTTAGGGTAAGCTGGGTGATGCCTGTTTCCTCTCGCACTTCCCGTTTCATCGCCTCTTCAAGGCTCTCTCCTTCCTCCACATGGCCTTTGGGTAAGTCCCAATGCCCTTCTTCATAATGCAACAATAGATAATACCGTTTTCCCTGTTCCACCCGATAGATCACTGCGCCAGCTGATGTCTCCATTACTTTTTCACTTTTTTTTCTTTTGCAAATTTTTCGTGCACAGGGATGTCGGATTCATCGAGTTCAAAGACTTCTTCCCACTGTTCCTCTTCCCGCTGCTCTTCTTCCTTGTTCATGAGAAGGATTGAAGCGGGGTAGAATAAATAAGTATCGATCGAAAATATAAAGATGAGAGAATAAGAGAAGACAACAAAGGGTTATTGAGATGTTAGTGTATCCATGGACAAAAGAGGATTGATAACAGTTTCCATCCATGCACCTTCATTCGCCCGGGCTCTCTCTCTGTTGCTCATAAATGTTTCACCCATCGAGTGGACATATTCTGGCGTGAGCTCAATGATACTATCGAAAGAAACAGCCTGCCACACAGCATTTGTTGCAAAGCCTTCTCTGGATGCTTGGGACATGAAAAGGTGGCGCAGGAAAAACCCGAGAGAATATGTTTCCTGCCTTGCTATTTGTTGATAATGATCTGTCGTTTCCTTATCAGCCCCAACCCTGCTCACAACGAATACTTCCGGGACCTGCCAACCCAATCCATGACTTCTTGATAAACACCAGGTCCAGGCGGTGAGATGTAATGGTCCCGGACAAACTGCTCCAGAGTGAGTCCAACAAAGCATCCATGAGCATCATGCGCTTTAATGAGTGTTCCGGCAATCTGTTCTGTTTCACAATGGCCAGTCCGGGCAACATACCAATGCAGATCATCAAGCACACCTTCAGGGATGATATGTCCTGAAAGTCCCATCCTCTCAAATAGTTGGTCACACCGAACTGTCAGGTTTGTTTGATATGCACCTGTTGAATCGTTCGAATCATTCCTGATAGGGTTAGCATCTTTGCGCTGGCCGGCTCCTGAATAAACCGGGCCTTTAGTTGGATCTATATCAATCATCTGGAAAGGGTATCAGGCGGAGTATAAGAATTTTTCTTAATTTACTATCTATAAGGAGTTAAAATTGACCTCATGCCAGCAACACGAGGGATATATCTTTATCCGGAATGATGGTAACAATACTTGTTGTCAAAGACAGCTTATCATGCTTTCCAAAACCAATCAAAACAAGAGAATGAGAAACAAAGCACTCAAAACAACAGCTACCACAACCTATATATACTAGAAATACCTAAAAGTTTCTGCCAATGCAAAAAGCCTTTAAGGATACTCCCTTAGTTGAGATATCACTTCGCAAGTATGAGCGGCCTGAAGGGCTGGAAGGAAGGGAGTTAGTAAAAAAACTATGTCTCTCTGTTGGTCTGCTCCAGCCAGGCGATTCCAGAGATGTTGTCGTTGATGTGCTCCATTCTCTTCTCATTGCAAGGCGCCAGCACCTCTTATTGTCATCAGAAGAGATAAAAGATAGGGTGATCAAGCTTCGGGAACAAAGCAATCTTCCTATGGTAGGGATTGCATCGTCAAACATCAGAAGACAGCTTTTGCGCCTCAGGAATATCTTCCTTGTGGAGAAAGTAAAGAATAATTACAGGATCAACGAGCATGCAACGCTAGGAGAGATATTCAATGAGAAGATCGAGAAATTCCTCCTCCCTTCTATTCTTGCAAGGGTAAAAGAGTATCTCTCAACGGTTGATAAAGAGTTTTCTGACATGACAAAAGGGTAGTTTAGCGCTCCCGCTTCCCTTCAAGTATTCGTTCTAATCCATGAATCTGCGCAGAAGAAAGCTTCTCGCCCTTATAGCTGATGAGGAACGTATCAGAGACGCTATTGCCATGATATGTTGTAAAGCTTGCCTCTTCGATTGAATGGTTTTTTCCCCGTTGTGAGAGCAGGTGCACAAGCGACAAAGCAAGCCCGCGTTGGTCTTTTCCTTTGACGACAACGACAGTGTAGGGCAGCTCATCGTAATTCTTGACTGAATAGTTGGTGATGGGAAAGCGCGGCATTTCCTCATCATTTTCTCTGAAATATGCATCGACTGATGATGCTCCAGAGATCGCATGATAGCGTTGATTCGTTCGGGCAACCAGATCATCCGAAATCACCCCGTCAGGATGGGACACCAAAAACTGGTCGATCACAAGAGTTTTTCCATCGAATTTTCCGGTGAATGCATTCGCATTGTCGACGTCAAAGCCTTCAAGGTAGAGGGAAGCGAGCAGTTGTTCGAGGAGGCCATGGCGGTCTCCTTCCTCAATGAGTGTCATAAATTGACGGTCTGACGTTGATGTTGACTTGAAGATGATAGGAGAGGTGTACGCTTGGGCGTGTTTGAGGTGTGCAGCGATAGTGGTGTTGGATAAAGAAAGGATGTATTCATCTCCCATCTGTTCACAGAAGGATTGCGCGGCTGCCTCATCAACCCCAGCCATCCTTCCGATAGTTGTGTGCCGTCGTGTAATGTCAGGTGCAGGCACGCCGGCGCCAAAGGCTTCCTGGATAAAATTATAATGCCGCGAAAATTTTCGTTGCATCTCGACATTGAGCCCTTCTATCCCATGAGCATTCTCCCAGCAAAAGTGCATGATGAGCCCATCAGTGATCCTTATCTCATCATTCCCAAACTCTGCCATGAGGCGTCTTGCAATGTCCCAGGTAGGATCTGGGAATTCTGTGAGATATCGTTTGATGATGTTGTGGTCTGCATCAGTCTGTTCAACACGGGCAATGATATCATCAGGAAGTCCTAGTGCACCAAGGTCCTGTCTTGCAAGCGCTGCTCCTCTCTCTTCATGCCCTGCAAGGCCAAGATGGAGCGATGCATTCCGGTAGATGGTCGATAACGCTCCAACAAGCATCGTCTCTGGGGGGATGAATGATTCCGCGCCAAGCACTTTTTGAGCTGCAGTGTCAAGATATTCCAAGGAATCAAGGGCAAACTCTCCAATCGTTCTTCCTCCATCGCCAAGGTAGGGTGAATCAAAGGATGCCTCAACGCCAGGGAAAAGATATGCAAGCATCGGTGTTCCATTATCTGATCTGCTGGAATGCAATGTCCGGACCATTCGAACAAATTGTGCTGGATCCTGAGCTGCTTCAAGCAGGTGATTCAGGCGGACTTTTCCTGGAACATGCAGGGAATCGATGACCAAAACTGTATCTCCAAGCTGTGCTGATTCTCTTAGGGGATAAAGAAAGCTTCGTGTTCTGAGTGTCATCCCCCCATCTGGAGGGATCGGACAGATAAAAGAGCCGCCTTTGCTGTCAGGGAGAAATGTCCCTCGCGAGGTTATGCCATCAATAGTCGATGTAGTATATGCTTGGATGGTCCGCGCAAGTTCGATCACATGATCAGCAAGGGACCGATGCGAAGGAAATCCAAGTTCCCGTGCTCTCTGAGATCCGATAGGCCCTTCATTCCCAAGCAGTGCAAGGTCAGTGTCCAGGCTCCTGAGCAGTACGGCTGCATGATAAGCTCTCTCTTTGAGGGGAGAAGGGAGAAGGGGAGGATTTCCAATCAGGTGATCAATGATTTCCAGGTCAGAAACAAGAGTGTATGCTTTTGATCCCCACCTGCTTTTTTTATATTCACCGCAAAGCGGGTCGTAAAGCAGATCCTGGGGTGCTTCTGAGGAATTGCCTGAAATGTTTCTGAGAAGATTGACAAGTTGGAAATGGTGTGCGATAAGTTTCATGAGCTCAAAGCGGTTTCGTGACGACTCTTCAGGTGAGGCAAGGGGAACACCATGCGATGTTGCAAGCTCGCAGAGCATCTCAAATTTGCTCTGTTCGAGTGCTGCATATCCTCTGGCAAGACCTGCCATGCTTTCATTGCCCGCCATCCCGCCTCTTCTCTGATGCTGGGACCCATCATCATGGAGTGCTGAGATTGCATGATAACTAGGAGTCCATCCATGATAGGTGGTCACATCAGATGGAGAAATAAAAGAGAATGGGTGGTGGTTGACATCACTGTGCTGGACAACCCTTCGCACACGCTCGCCGCCCTCCTTGAAGAAATCTAGAAAGTATCGAAAGTCTTTGTAGGGTGATGCTGTCTCCAGGCACTCAAAGATTGGCCCGGGCATCACAACGACTATATCTGCATCAGAGACAAGTGTTCCAATGTTTCTAGACAAGCTCCCTCCAATGCCCATATACATCCCATTGAACTCATCAGGTGATGCCCTGCCTGCAAGCAGGAATTCCATGATTGATCCAAGGATGTCCCGGGTCATGCTATACATGCCAGCAGAGAGCGTGATGAGCGGTTCGGGAGAAAATGGATTATTCGAGCGTGCGTTGGTGTATTGCTGGCTCAGATGGGAAAAACGTTCTTGACCCTTTTCCCAGAGCGACTGTGCAAAACCCGCGGCAAAGTCATCGACGCCAAGCATCTCTTGCCAGGTCTTCCTTCTGTTCCCCTCAACTGGTCCAGTTTCACTCATAGGGGAGGGAGAGAAGAAGACAATTATAAAACTTTATCAAGAAATAATGAACAAACGTTCAATTTTCGTAATATTTTTAGATAAAATGTGTTTATGAATTAAAAAAAACCCCTTTTAACTAAACAAAAAGATGGCACTCGCGGTGAAGATAAAGACGTGTTCTATTCAATAATTTCAGAGGCTAACGAGGGGGGCAATTTTAACTAAACGAAATTAAACGAAAACGATGAGGAGAGGGAGCGACGAAAACAAAACATTTAAATATTAAAGTGAATAACATTATTCATTAAGTGAATAAAGAAAATAGTAAGTGAACAAATAAAATGAGACAAAAAACACTACTAAAGATTATTGGGTTAATGAGGAAAGGATTGGGCAAAGGACTGACAATATTAGAAATATCAAAACAGCTAAAAATTGGGTATAGACCGGCATATAACCATATAACTGAAATGGAAAAAGAGGGAATTATTGAAATAGAAAAAATAGGCAGTTCTAAACAATGTAAACTCAATCTTGCTAGTCCTCAAACTAGACATTTACTCGAATCTTTAGATCTTACAAGAAAAAAAGAAATATATCAGCAGAATCCAAAATTAAAAACAGTTATTGAAAGTTTAATCTCTAAGCTTACAGAAAAATTTATCTCAGAGGTACACTCCATAGTCTTATTTGGAAGCTATGCAAAAGGCACAGCAACAAAACAATCTGATATTGATTTAATGTTTATAGTATGTGATTTAAAGAATAAGAACATAAGAGGATCTATAGAGCGAGAATGTGCAAGTTATGAATACTCATACAACATCAGAGTAAGCCCATTAATCTCAGATATTGGAGAATTGAAGAACATGTTAAAGGCAAAAGAATTAAATGTGGGAAAAGAAGCTAAGGAATATGGCATTTCCCTATATGGTCATGAGATGTTTTGGAGGATTATCACATGAAAGATAGAAATGAACTCCTAAAAAGAAAGATAAATGGATATCTGAAGAAAGAGCAGTTTTTCAAAAATGATGAGCATAAAAAGCAAGAAAAGCCATTTATAGCGAAATCTAGAAAGAATTTTACTGTTGCTAAACTCCTCTTTAAGATTTCAGAAGAAGAAGACATGAGACGAATTCTTAACCTCGCTTCTGGTTTCGAAATGGATGATTGGGCGATTATAGTTTCATATTATTCAATGTACACTTCCAGCTTATCTGCATTAGCAAATCTTGGCTTTAAGTCAAAAAGCCATGCGGCAACAATTGCAGTTTTAGAGTATAACTTTGCCAAAGACAAAAAGCTCGAAACAAAGGATATTCATAAGCTTGTAAAAGCATGTGCCTTAAGTGAACAGTTGATAACAAAACTTATCCAGACAAAAACAAAGAGAGAAACTGCTCAATATGATGCCACTTCCTCAATCACAAGAGAAATGGCTAAATCTTCATTAGATGATGCTGATGAGTTCATAACCAAAATTGAGGAGATGTTAAGTTAGAAAGGAAAATAAAGGAATATCTTTCTGAAACAGATGAAGGAGACCTTTTTGAAACAGAAAAGCAGTTTTTCCAGCAGCGCAAGATCAAGAAACCCTGATCGTGTCGTTTTTTATGGTGTTAAGGATAATTTTTGTGTTAGTCCGGTGGATAAAATCATACGTTTGCACTATCTTGAGGAAGTCATCCATCTTTCTTCTTGTCTTGAAACGTGCAAGGACTACAGCATCAAAATTGCCTGTAACATCGTACACCGCAAGAACATTGGGGTGTTTTGCAATCTTCTTCTCTACTTCTAGAAGTTTTCCCTTTTCAACCTGAATGTCAATCATGATCTCAAATTCATATCCCATTTTTTCAAAATTGACCCTGGTAGTATATTTTTGGATAATGCCTGCGTTTTCCATCTGCTTCATATGAGCAACAACAGTAGCGGTCGAAATCTTTAATGTCTTGGCAATGACCCGTGCGCTCTGTCGAGAGTCATTGATGAGCTGGTTCAGAATATTTACGTTGAGATCCGTAATAGTCCCACGTGAATGATTGATAACTTTTTGCCCCATGAGCGATGCAGGATTATCTATTTGTATATTAATCTATCTAAAATTGATCAAATAGCCAATTTTTTTCCTATTTATTATATTAACAAATATTCATTTCTGTATTGTATGATGACCGAAGAAATAGCAGCAAGTCCTTTCAGTGGACAAGAGTGGGACGCAGCAGTGGCAAGATTTATGGGAAGCAGGGTCACCCGGGCAAACCTTGACAGGATTCTTGGGCCGGTAAAAGGTGAGCTTTCATGCTTGCAGAATGGGCATGGAGAAGAGGCAAATCGCTACCTGAGAGGGCTTGTCTACCAGGATTATGTGACAGCAAAAGCAGCTGGAGTGATCCTTGCAGGTTATGGTGTTTCTCACGCCATTGATCTTGTCGATGCATTAAAAAGAACAGAAGAGGATATCATGCAGAGTATTTATTGCGGTGCAAGAGTCTCATAAAGAAGATCACAGCGCAGTAACTTTAATCTCCCTCTTCGTTTTCGCCAAAAGCTTATGCACGATATGCAGCGGTTCTGGGAGTTTATGCACCGTTAGATACCGATCAAACAGCATTTTTGCATCAAGAGGGGATATTTTATGGCCAGGGCTGACATACAGCGGATTTGCGTGTTCTTTTGTTGTTATTTTGTGTCCGAGAAGATTCCCGCCAAGAAGGATTCTGTCTTCATGGATGATACCGCAGAGCAGCTCTTTTGAGACGCCGATGGTGGCAATATCGGCCATCAGCCCGAAATGGGACGCAATCCCGAAGCGCCGTGGATGAAGGATCCCCTCGCCCCTGACAAAAAAGATATCAGGCCTCGATTCAAGCTGGTGGAATGCTTCGGCAACGCAGGGTAAAAAACGGTAGGAAGAATAGTCCCGAAGGTAAGGAATGGGAGTGTCCATCATCGCATGCTTTACTTCCTTTGTTTTCATCGTCTCAGCATCAAAGATGCCAATCACGGCAAAGACAGTGTTTTCTGATGCTGCATAATCGACGGCGCCAATGAGTGAGATCTCATGGAGAGGTATGCTAAGATCGATGAGCGTTGCGAGCTCTTCTTGCTCTTTTTTGCATTTTTCTGTGTTTAGCATTGCACCCTTTTCTAAAATAAATGTGTTAACCAATATGTTATCATTCTAGAGTGATTAATATTTTATAAACTTTTCGTTGAATAAGGGGAATATTGAGCCCTTGCCCAGGCAAACAGGACGCTTCAAACACCCCATCTTTACTTCCACAATCTTTTTATACGGCTCCCCCACCCCAAAGGCTGGTGATACTATGACTATCGTTGGATTTGGATTTACCACTATTCACGTGGAAAAGAAAGGCAACCCCAAAGGGAAGGTTGACATATCAAACAATGTGAGGATTCTGAGCATCCAGAAAAAAGACATGTCCTGGTCTCGTGATGACCAAGAAGGCCTCGTGTTTGCATTCGAGTTCATTTCCGGTTATGAGCCAAACATGGGCATCATCAAGCTGGAAGGTGAAGTGCTCTATCTGATCGACAAGGCAAAGGCAAAGAAGGTTATTGATGAGTGGGCAAAGGACAAGAAGATCTCTCCAGAGATCACTGAGAATGTGCTCAATACGGTCCTCACAAAGTGCAATATTGAAGCGTTGATTCTCTCTCAGCAAATCAACCTCCCACCCCCAATCCCGCTGCCAAAGGTGGCGCATAAGGTAGAGCCGGCAGTGAAAAAGAAGTGAACCGCAATGTTTTTAAACCCCCTTTCATTCTTTTTTTTATCCGGTTTCTAGAGGCGTGTAGAGGTATGTATGGCGGAAGGAATAAAACTCAAGGTCAGTGAAGCGATCCAGGACGATGTCAATAAGGGCATTGTCAGGATAGACAGCACCTTAATGTCAAGGATTGGTGTGAAGCCAGGAGACATTGTTGAAATAGAAGGGGCAAGGAAGACCGTCGGCATAGTTGACCGTGCATATCCCGGGGATATTGGCCTCAACATCATCCGGATGGACGGTATCATCAGAAGGAATGCAAAAACAGGCATTGGCGATCTTGTAGAAGTCATCAAGGCAGACGTCAAGGAAGCAAAGCGCGTCACTATCGCCCCTGCAAGGAAAGGCTTTCGCATCAATGCCCCATTGGAATGGTTCAAGCAGGGCCTCCTTGGAAGAGCTCTCGTCAAAGGAGACATCCTCTCTCTTGGCGGGACATCAAGAAGAAGATCCACCATGTCATCATCGCCGTTCTTCGAAGAGATATTCTCCATGCTCAATGAGCAGCCAGTCATGCCAATGGGTCTGGCTGATATCAAGTTCATCGTTGTTGAATGCAATCCCAAAGGATCAACCGTGGTGACTGACGGCACTGATGTTTCTTATAATCCAGAGGCAGTAGAGGTAGTAGAAGAGGCTGTCCCAGAGGTCACCTACGAGGATATTGGCGGCCTGGAGGAGGAGATAAAGAAAGTCCGGGAGATGGTCGAGCTCCCATTGAAGCATCCGGAGATCTTTGAGCGCCTCGGTGTTGAAGCGCCAAAAGGGGTTCTCTTGCATGGCCCGCCAGGAACAGGCAAAACATTGCTCGCCAAAGCGGTTGCAAACGAGACACAATCAAACTTCATCCTTATCAATGGCCCAGAACTCATGAGCAAGTATTATGGGCAGTCAGAAGCAAATGTCAGGAAAAAGTTTGAGGAAGCAGAGAAGAATGCTCCTTCAATCATATTCATTGATGAGATCGATGCGATCGCATCAAAGCGAGAAGAGCTCCATGGTGAAGTGGAAAAGAGGGTTGTAGCCCAGCTTCTTGCATTGATGGACGGCCTAAAGTCCCGGGGAAAAGTTGTAGTGATTGCGGCAACGAATATCCCAAACCAGCTCGATCCGGCATTAAGGAGGCCGGGAAGGTTTGACCGGGAGATTGAGATTGGCGTGCCCTCAAAAGAGGGCAGGCTCAACATTCTGAAGATTCACACAAGGAATATGCCCCTGCTCGTAGACCCTATTTCTATCAATGCTTCCTTTAGCAAGGAAAAGATCCAAGCTGGCCTCTCTGAGTTATTCACTCAATTAAAGCCAAAAGATATTGTCAGTTTAATTGGAAAGAAAGAGAAGGACAAAAACGAGCTCTTGGCAGTGTTCTCTGAAAGCCTAAGCGAACACATCAAGAAAAGTTTTCCAAAAGAGTTATCGCCAAGCACAAGGGAATTTGTCCGGTTGTGCGTGAATAAGATCACAGAGAGAATCATTGAGAGGGTTCGAGATAAGATTGAAGTGAGCGACCAAAAAGTTGTGCTCGGAGAGAGCATCAACGAGACGCTCGCAACAGCGCTCAGCGACCTTCGCACTGAAGGAAATATTGATGAGCTCATCGGCACCGTTGTGAGGGACTACATTTTAGTTGAGATCAGCAGTATCACGCATGGATTTGTCGGCGCAGACTTATCATCCCTCGCAAAAGAAGGCGCAATGATTGTTCTTCGACGGTTGATGCCAGACCTCAATTTGGAAGAAGAAGAACCAATCCCAAAAGAGATGCTCGATCGCATGTTCATAACATTGAAAGACTTCAAGGACGCTTTGAAAGTTGTCAGGCCAAGCGCCATGAGGGAAGTGTACGTTGAGGTGCCAAACATCAAATGGAACCAGGTGGGAGGCTTGGATACTGCAAAGATGGAGCTCATCGAAGCAGTTGAGTGGCCCCTCAAGCGCCCAGAGGCATTCAAGCGCCTGGGGGTTCGCCCGCCAAGGGGAATTCTTCTCTATGGCCCGCCAGGCACGGGCAAGACCCTGCTGGCAAAGGCTGTCGCAACAGAAAGTGAAGCTAACTTTATTTCTGTCAAAGGCCCAGAGCTTCTCAGCAAATGGGTCGGGGAGAGTGAGAAGGCAGTCCGTGAAGTGTTCAAGAAAGCAAGGCAGACTGCGCCGACAATTATCTTCTTTGATGAGATCGATTCACTTGCCCCAAGAAGGGCGGCCAGCTCTGATTCCCACGTCACCGAAAGGGTGGTCAACCAGCTCTTGACAGAGATTGATGGCCTCGTCGACCTCAATGATATTGTGATCATTGGCGCGACGAATAGGCCGGATATGCTGGATACTGCTCTTTTGAGACCGGGAAGGTTTGATCGCATCATCTTAACCCCTGCATCTGATGAAGCGGGCAGGCTAGAGACATTCAAGGTCCACACAAAGTCCATGCCCCTCGCAAAAGATGTCGACTTAACTGAAATTGCAAAGCAAACGCAAGGATATGTCGGCGCTGATATCGAGGCGGTGTGCAGGGAAGCGGCAATGATTGCTCTTCGAAAAGACATCAAAGCCCGTGAAGTGGCAAATGAGCATTTTGAGGAATCACTCAAGAAAGTAAAACCATCGGTCACAAAAGAGATCGAGAAAGCATACGCTTCATTGCAGGATTATTTCCGCTCCGCAAAAGGAAAGGAAATGAAGGACGAGAAGCCAAGCTATCTTGGATGATTTTTTCTTTTTTCTGGAAGAGTCTGAAAAAAGGCAACACTATTTTGGCGCAGATCGCGTGGCCTCCACGCGAAGGCTTCGGCACGAAACCGGTCTGCCTGCCATGGTAGTGTTGCCAGGATGAGAGAAAAGACCATTACCATTTGTTGCAAAACGCATTATAGTAAAACGATGAAATAAGCAAACCTTTTTATATCCATTTTCCCATTTTTCTATTATCAAGCATGAGGTGATACTTCTATGGCAGTAAAGAAAACATCAAGGGCAAAAAAAATTGGTAAAGTTGTTATTGGCGCAGCAGTGATTGGCGCATTGGCGTATGGCGCAGCAAAAGGAATAAAGAGATTAAAATCAAAATATCCGGGAAAATCTTTGAAGGCGGCAGCAAAGGCTGAAGTGAAAGTGGTGAAGGGAAAAGTGAAGTCCGCAGCAAAGAGAGTCGCTGCAAAAGTCATAAAAGCAGAGAAATCTTTGGTTGCAAAAGCAAAAAAGAGAGCGGGCAAGAAAACTTCTGTTAAGGCAAAGAGAGTGACGAAGAAAAAGGCAGGAAAACGAAAATCGAGGAAGTAGCAACATTTATTAAGCCGATTTGATTTCCCGTCGTATGAAACCATCTCCTGGAGATACCATAAAAATTGCAACAACAGAGGCAACGTTCGAGGGTATCCTTCTCCAGCGTCCCGCATTATTCGAGCCAGGGTTCATTGTTCTCAAACTGGATAACGGGTACAATATTGGCATTGAAGAAAAGAAGATCAAGAAGATCGAAACCATCAAACAATATGAAATGCCCATCATTAAAAGGAAAGAGTTCAAGCACAATCCAAAGCTGCCAACTGTTGCTATCCTTTCTACCGGCGGCACTATTTCTTCCCGTATTGATTACAAGACAGGTGGTGTGATTGCCGATTACACCGCTGATGACTTCATCCAGATGTGTCCAGAGCTCGCAGAGGTTGCGAATATGAAGGCAAAAAAAGTGATGGGCATTATGTCCGAAGATTTACTGCCAGAAGACTGGAAAAAAATGGCGGAATTCATTGCAGAAGAACTGAATAATAAAGACATTGCAGGTGTTGTAGTAACCCATGGAACAGACACCATGCATTATACCGCAGCAGCTCTTCATTTCTTCCTGAAAAACATCAACAAGCCTGTCATCATCACCGGCTCCCAAAGAAGCATCGACAGGGGAAGCACCGATGCATTCATGAACCTGATTTGCAGCGTGACCGCAGCTGCCCGGTTTGACGGTGCAGTCGTCGCCACCTGCCTGCATGGATCAACAAATGATGATTATTGCATCCTTAACAGGGGTGGGCGGGTCAGAAAAATGCACACCGCAAGGAGGGATGCATTCCAGAGTATCGATGAGCTTCCTCTAGCAAAAGTGTTTCCTGGTGGCAGCATTGAAGTAATTAACACTGCATACAAAAAAAGAGCTGATGTAAAGGTAGAGGTTGAGGGGGCATTCGAAAAAAAGATTGCTATCATTGAAGTATTTCCAGGAATGGATCCAGGAGTCATCAACTTTTATCTTGACAAAGGGTTCAAGGGCATCATTCTTAATGCAACTGCTCTAGGCCACGTCCCAACTGTTTTTCCCGAATATTCCTTAATGGACGCGCTCCAGTATGCAAGAGAGAAAAAAGTCCCGGTAATTGTTTCCTCCCAGACAATTAATGGCAGGGTGCACCCTTTCGTTTATACAAATCTAAGAAAACTCTCCATCGAACGTGACTGCATCTTTGTCGAGGATATGCTCCCGGAAGTGGCATATGTAAAACTAGGATGGGTGCTTGCAAAGACACAAGACACAAAGAAAGTAAAAGAACTAATGCTCACCAATTATATTGGAGAAATAACTGAGCGCTCTGACCCAAGAGCATACCCGTTTGACCATGGAATTGCCAAAAAACATTGAGGAAAATGTATTCCAGGTGGAAAAGCCGTGGGGAAATTTCAGGCAATTTTGTCTCAACCAGCAGGCAACAGTAAAGATTCTCACCGTCAACCCGCAGGGGGTCCTCAGCCTCCAAGATCATGAAAAGCGAGATGAGCTCTGGCATTTCCTTGATGATAACGCAAAAGTTATCCTGGGAGACAAGACCATCGAGCCAAGAGCCGGCAGCGAATTGTTCATCCCGAAGCGAACAAAGCATCGATTGATAGCAAAAGACAGCACAACAAAGGTTCTTGAAGTGTCTTTTGGCCACTTCGACGAAAACGACATCAGAAGATATGATGATCAATACGGAAGGATAAGAAATAAGGAAGGACAAGATAAAGCAGGAAGAATACAATGAACTACGAAGAGCTTGGCTTGAAGTGCGGACTTGAAATTCATCAGCAATTAGACACAAGAAAACTCTTTTGCAAATGCAAAAGCATTGTTCATGATGAGAATCCTGATATTTTCTTCACAAGAAAGTTACGGCCAGTGGCCGGAGAAACAGGAGAGATTGACCAGGCAGCAGCGCATGAGATGGAAAAGGGAAAAATCATGAAGTATGAGGCATGCTCCACATCTTCATGCCTCGTTGAAATGGACGAGGAGCCTCCTGGACAGATAAATGAGGAGGCAGTTGAGATCTCCCTCCAAATCGCAAAGATGCTCCATATGAGGATCGTCGATGAGATCCAGGTGATGAGAAAAACAGTTATTGACGGGTCAAACGTCGGCGGTTTCCAAAGAACAGCCCTGATCGCGATGGACGGCTTCTTAGAGACATCAAAAGGAAAGGTTGCCGTGCCAACGCTTTGCCTTGAAGAGGAAGCGGCAAAGAAGATAAAAGAAGACGAGAAAGCAATCACCTACCGCCTTGACCGCTTGGGAGTCCCATTGGTGGAAATCGCCACTGACGCGTCAATGAATGACCCGGAGCACGCAAAGGAAACAGCATCATTGATCGGGATGATCCTCAGGTCAACAAAAAGGGTCAAGAGAGGCATTGGCACTATTCGCCAGGATGTCAACGTCTCAATCAAGGGGAGTGCAAGAGTCGAGATCAAGGGATTCCAGGATTTGAGAAACATGCCTCTCGTGATCGACACGGAGATCAGGAGGCTGCAAAAGCTGGAAAAGCATGAGCCCGAAGTAAGGAAAGTAAACCCTGATAACACCACTTCATTCTTGAGGCCGATGCCCGGCGCTGCACGGATGTATCCAGAGACGGATGTCCTTCCTTTTAAGGTAAACCTTGAGAAGATCACTGTTCCAAAGCTCTTGACAGAGCAAGTAAAGGAGCTGGAAAAGAAATGGAAAATTAATGATGATGCCGCAAAAGAGCTTTTAGACCTTGACCTGGTCGATCAGGCAGAGTCTTTCATAGCAAAAAACAAGAATTTGGAGCCAAAATATATTGTGGAAGTCATGCTCGCCCTCCCAAAAGAGATAAAGAAGCGCTATAAGCTGGACGCAGAAAAGCTCACAGAAAAAGAATTTTCTGAGGTTCTCTTGCTGATCAACAAAGAAGAAGTTGTCAGGGAAGCAGCAATTGAGCTTCTCGCCTCCTTCCTCCAGGGAAAATCCATCAGCGAAGAAGCAAAAAAGTACGCCCCCATCAATGACAAGATCCTTTTGGAAGAGATAAAAAAGATCGTCCAGAAAAACCCTGGTAAGCCCATAGGCGCGCTGATGGGCATCGCCATGAAGGAGCTGAGGGGAAAAGTTGACGGGAAAAAAGTAAATGAGTTCTTGAACAAGCTCATCTGAGCTATCTGATAAATTCTACCCCATTCATCCCAAGGAACGCATTGTCGCCTGTAAGAAAAAGCATTCCTCTTCGTTGTGCCATGATATAGCCAAGAGAGTCGATGTAGGAGAATTTTGATTTTTTGTTCATGAACCGAAATGAACTGGCAGTGATAATATCCTGTTGGGTGATAGGGATACAGAGATGCTGAAGGTGTTGAATGGCGCGGTCTACAAGGTTCCTTGGCACCTGTTCAAGAAGTGCATAATGGAATTCATAAATGTTCATGAGGGAAGTTGCACTATTTTTGTGCTTGGCGTACTCTCTGTATGATGGATTCATCGCCATGATTTCACAGAATGCATAGGTGTCAAAAAAGAATATTGTCACATCCATCCCTCTCGTGACTCATCCTTGAGTTGTTGCGAACTTTTATCAAGTTTAGCCATTCCCCAAAGCCATGTGAGGTCTTCTTTCTTAGCCAAAGAGAGAGTAACCTTCTGGTTGGGCTTGAGCTTATGCTGCTTGACAAATTCCCTTGGCAGCAATACTGCAAGTGAATTTCCCCATTTCTTCACTATAACCTCCATATGTATCACCTAGATGATACATAACCTGCCTTACTATTTATGTCTTTTGCTGGTTTAAAAAAATTGGTGGAAAAAAAGCATCTCTTATCCGGCTCGCATGAATTTAATTCAAAGAAACTTATTTATAGTCAAAAAAACGCGTCAGAGCATGGAAATGATCCTCATTTTAGGAATACTTGGGCTTCTCCTCTCACTGTATGCTCTCTACATCGAAAAGAGGGCAGAGAAACAAAAAGGATACAAGGCCGCCTGTGACTTCAATAATAAGATGTCCTGCACAAAAGCGTTTACCAGCAAGTACGGGAAGACCTTCGGGTTGCCAAATTCTGTGTATGGGATGGCTTTTTATCTTTTGATTATTATCCTCAGCTTCTTCAATCAGGTCAGGATCATTCAGGTGCTTGCATTTTTAGCAGTTCTTGGCTCCTGCTGCCTTGCATATATGCTCTATGTGAAGCTCAGGGATGTCTGTATTGTATGCACTGCAATATATATAGTGAACATCCTTTTGCTCATCTTATCGTTTAGGATGTGAGAATGTTTTTTATAGATCAGCCCATTTTTGTAGGTCATGAAAAGGACGTTGCTGAGTATCTTATTTTCCGCTGCAGTTGGCTTTGCAGGCCCAGAAGATGAGCTGGCAGGATTCCCAGATGAGCCTGTGCATTACCATTCAGAGATGGGGGCAGTGAGCAAAGAGCTCTATCGTAGGAGAAGGCAGTGGGATATTCCTATGTATCATCTCTCATTGGGGATTGAGTATGAAAATGCCTCGGTGGAGATCGAAGGGTTTCAGCGTTTTGACACTGCAAGTGTCGATGAGTTTCGGTTGTCCAGCACGTATCAGATAGCAGATGGAGCCTCCCGGTGGACTCTTGGGCATCTATGGGATAGTTTTCCAAATAACCATCAACGGGATAGCCAGGAATTCTTTGCGGCATATCGGCAGGGAGCAGATGGTATACCGGAAATAACAGTCTCTTATGACACCTCACATGGGTGGTTCACCGGAATATCAATCGGCACCACAGAAAGGTATGGATCATTGTTTTTGTTCCCCAGGTGCTCAGTTGAGGGGGATGAAACAGGGATTGGGACAGAAGTTCGTTGTGATGTGGGAATAAAGCTCGATGAGGAGGTCATGTTCTCAGCTTTTTTTGCAGGAAGGATGGATTCAGGATCATTTCTCGGATATGGCGGATGTGGTATGGATATTCAATTTTAAGAGGGCAAGGTATACGGGTGACTCCAACACAACGCTTATAAAAGACCCTTGCTTCTCCAAAAATGAAAAAAAGATGGTTCACGCAAGAATTCAAAGCCCAAGCAGCATCCTGACATATAAGCAATGTCCGAGAAAATATTTTTTCCAGTATATCATGAAGATGCCAACAGGCAAAAATATCCATCTGGTGAGAGGGGGGATTGTCCATAAGGTCCTCGAGCTGTTCTTTCAGATGCAAGGAGAGGATCTCGCGGAGAGCTTTGATGTGACAATCGAATGCCTCAGGAAGAGAATCAATGCATTATTTGTTGAAGAATGGAACGCCAGAAGAGAAGACGTATCATCCTTAGGGATGCCAGAGGAGCAGATCCAGTTTTATTTCGAAGAGACTTCAATGATGATCAGCCAGTATATAGAGCATTTCATTCAGCGTCTGCAAAAAGCGATGATAAAAAAGGGCATTTCCCATAACGCCGCATTCGACCTTTTAAAGCCAAAGACAGAGCAGCATCTTCTCAGCGAGGAGCATGGTGTCCAGGGATTTATTGACGCAATCGAGCATATTGATGGCAAGGTTGCATTGATGGATTACAAGACATCAAAGAAATCGTATATCACAGAAGAGTACAGGCTGCAGCTTGGTATCTATGCCCTTCTTTATAAGGAAAAAACAGGGGAGAATGCGCATAAGGTGGGCATCCACTACCTCACGAATGGGAGGATCCTGCTGGATGTGGATCAAAACCTGGTCGACCATGCAAAAGAAGAGGTAAAAGCGGTCCATAATGCGACAAAATCAAAAGAGATCAAAGACTACCCGCAGAATATCACTCCGCTGTGCAAATGGAAGACCGGGCAGTGCGATTTCTATGAGTATTGTTTTAAGCAAAAGCAGATTGCAGGCTACTCTTCCCCAGCATCTTCTTCTCCCCCAGCATCTTCTTCTCCAGATTCCTCCTTGTCCTGATTTCTGCCCTCCGGTTCAACGAGTGCCTCAAGCTGTTTCATCTTTTGTTGGGTGATCTTCCCGCTTTTTCGGTCAATGATGTAGAGAGTATGATTATCGAGAGATTCTCCTTCACCTTCTGAAGTGATATTCGTCGTTTCCCCTTTCATCAGATGAAGGGTGTAATAATCCTTCATTTTTTTTGAGCGAGCAGCTGATGCATGATAACAAGAGACAACAATGATCTTATCCTGTCTTTTTGCATAGATGATAAGGTTCATCCCGGAAACATGTGATGCTCGCCCTGCAATCTCGCAGCATACTTTTTCAAGAGAGCGAGCATCAATGGCATCCGCGCTAAGCGCCCGATTAAAGTACGCCATGATAGTGTGTGAATCACTTTTTCCATTCTGTTCGAGTCCCTTGACCGTTCCATTATGCATCCCAACAATATTGTCAAGATCAATGGGTTGGATATTCTCCTCATTGCTATCACCTGTCGTTGAGAGTCTTGCATGCATCATGACAACATATGCACCGCCAGCTGCTTGTTCTATTGCACCATCACCAACGCTATAGACCCCTCGTGTAAACTTTTTCCTGCGCTCTCCCTCATTATTCCTTGCGTATATTCCAAATCCATCGCTATGGATGAGCCGCGATGATTGGTCGTATTCGCTCGAGGCAGAAAAATCTCCATAAGTATAAGGTGTATACTTGCCAAGAGACATGTTTTTTAGGTGAGTTGCCTGTTTTCGTATGTCCTCTTTACCAAGAGTCATAGTATTGTGGCAAAACTGGAGTATCATTCTGCACATATCGCCTCACCTCAGCATGGAATACATCCCTGATTGAATGGTAAATGTCTGGTATTGATGTTCCTCGCTTGAATTGTTCTACCATGGCAGTAGCTGGTGGTCGTGGATCATCGAACAATGGATCGAGAAATTCCTGTTCCCCTGGTGGTAAGTGAGTATAGGCAAGGCAAAGAAGATTTCTTGTTCCTTGTTGATCAAATACTCCTTCGCTTCGGCAGATGGAGAACGTTTCATGCAGTAAAGGATAGGATGAGAGGAGGGGTGCACCATCCAAAGCAGCCATCACGAGCCCTTTGGTGAGTGCAGCAAGAGCAAGAGTGCGAGAGAGTGTTGGTTGTTTGTCCAAACTTCTAATCTCCGCTGCAACACCCCTCTGCGGCATTGGTCTCATGTACTTATAATAACTATTTGGGTGTTGAAATACAGGAAGTGATTCAATCTCCCTGGCATATTCTTCAAGAGAAGAAAGAGCTTTAGGATACCCAGTAAGTCCAGGAAATTCGCTCACGGCCATATCGTAACTGTCAAGACGGGTCATGAACCGATAAACCTGTTGACCACGAAAGGGGGATGCAGCAGACAATCCCGTAAGGTAAGGCAGCACATTCCGAAATTGTTCATATAAGAAGAAAGCTTGCTCTTCATTCTCCGCCCCAATATTGATTTGGTCTGAGGCTACCCTTGGAGCATGAAATGAGAATGATGCACCAAGAACACGTTCAAGGAGTTGGTAACGGGGATTTTCTCTTATGGTAAACTGTGCATCTAACAGGGGTATTGGTAAGAGCGATGCACCCTGAGACTCTGCAAGATCAATTGCTTGCCTTGTAAGTTCGACGAGCTCATCCCGAAGGGTGGTAAGTGATTTATGAGGGCTTGTCGCAATTTCGATTTGCTCCCTGGCAAGTTCTCCTTTGATGGGAGAAGATGCGGGCAATGGAAGATGGACTGGAGTAAGCGTTCTTTTATCTACAGTAAAAAGTTCCATCTCAAGACCAAACTTTACTCCTTCATAGGCCCCAACAAGGGTATAGGTGTCATGGAAAAGTCCATCGCCTTTGATGTGGTAACATTTTTCTACCATAAGTAATCACAAGAAAAGGAAGAAGGCAGGAGAACAAAAATATTGTGTCATAAATAGATAAATTAATATATTTCTAGCATATTTTAGTTTATTATGTCACAATTAGAACAAGGTTTTCGTCAATACATGAGCAGGCATCCGGAGATTTTGCGTTGTTGCAGCCAAGGGCTCATAAACAGGAGGTCTCTTGCCAGATATCTTATCAGGGTGGGAATCGCAAAGGGCAGTGAGATGGAAGCAGTCGTCGCTATGCTCCGCCGGTTCGATTTTGGCAAAGCAAAAAAAAGCACTCCATCACTATTTGATGATATGCGTGTCACAATCAAGGATAAGGTTATCATTCTTGATTTTCCAAAGGAGAAGGAATTGCTCGTCATGCTCCATGACCTAATCCTTTCAACAGCATTCGATAAAGGAGATACCCTCAAGGTTGTTATGGGAACACTTTCTTTTAAAGTGATCATTGATGAACAAAAGAAGAAATCATTTTCTTCGTTGATCAGGAAATTCTCTGCCCATACATACGCCGGGATTTCAGAGATGAGCCTTCTTTTTCCGGGTGAAGCTATTCAGGAGGCGGGGATCGTATCAACAATTACAACAGAATTGGCTGTGCATGAAATCAATATTATTGAGGTGCTCACCGCCACCCCGGAACTTTTGATATACCTTGAGGATAAGGATGTAGTTGAAGCATTTGAGGTTATTAAGGCTCTTTCATCGCAAGAAACAGTGAAGCCCACAGCATCCCCTCATCAGACAAGTAGAGCGGGGTCCTGAATGGCTTTCCATCCGGGCTAAACACCTCAAGGAATGTCCCATGTTTTTCGATAAGTGCTGATATCCTCTTTTTGTGCTCTGCGAAGAGTTCCTTGTCTGTATCCTTGAGGATGTCCATGTACAGCATGCCGATATGCATCCAGATGGTGTTTTGTTCATAGCCTTCGACAAGCCGCTCTATGGCAAGCATCCGGGTTTCATTGCCAACTTTTGTATATTTTATTGGAAAGGGATCATCGAGCCCTTCCTTGTGGAGCCGGACAAGTGCTTTTTTCCGGATGGTCTTGTCCGTGATGGTGCCAGTCCAAAGCGGCATGATATTTGCATCTGCTGAGACATAATTTTTTCCTGAAAGGTCATCCCTAAAAAATTCTCCGTTCCAGAACGCTCCCTTGATCATCGCCGGATAATCATATTTCCGGAAAGGATTGAGGAGGTTTGTCTTCTCGATTTCTTCTGAGAGCACTGCAAGCATGACATTGTTATAACAGGAGCTTTGCCGCTTTGAGTAATCTTTTATGGAAGCAAATTGTTTGCGGTTGACAAGTCCTGTTTCTTTGTTGAGGACAAGAGATGCGAACCGCTTGATCTCATCATTGAGAAAGTCCCGGTATTTTGCGGTGAGGTGTGATGCATCCGCATGATTGAGGCTTCTGAGGAGGAAAGCTAAGGAGTCAGGCGAATACGTTGGAAAGTCAAACGGCTTATGGCTCGGGGTGATTGCTGTAGTGACCCGGTCATACTTCGAGAAGATGGCAAGGGCATAGTCTAGTGTCTTGATCACTTCTTTTTCATACCCGAGCTGGAGGAGGGAATCCGTGCACCACCCAAAATCCCTTGTCCAGAACATGCAAAAATGTCCCGTGGATGTTTGGAAGAATTGCTCATTCCAGCACTCATCGATGACCTGCCTGCATATCTGTGCAGCATTTCCTTTGTAGCGTTTGAAGCCTTTCTTTTTTGCTCGCCGGACGCGCCTGAAGATGCGAATTCCCTCAGAGAGGTGCACAAGATAATCCATTGGGTTGCCCATTGGTTGAAGGATATAAATAAGTTGCGATTATTCTGACGAGTAATTTGGCAGCTTAGAAAAGGTCAGAAAAAGACGCTGCACCTGGTTTAGCAGGAAGAGATGATTGTTTTGGTGGATGATCAGGGCGAGATATCACAGTGGGTTGATGTCGGGTGATACCTATCCTTTTTATTGCAACAGGTTCAAGCTCAACGGCATCGAATTTTATTGTATAGCCATTTTTCCGATAAAAATGGACAGGAGCAATAGGATCATATGTTTCCCCGATTGCATCAATCATGATCCATGCATCATCACACAGTTCTCCTGATTCCACTCGAAGGGCATATTCTTGTCCGAGGAGCACTTCAGCTAGCCAGAGGAGGTAGGAGCCAAAGCCACGCCATTTGTTTCTCATGGCAGGTTCAATACAAATAGCATCCATATTGAAGGGTAATTGACACCCGGAGGGTAAAAGCTCGAGGCCAGGTGCTGAATCATCTTGGAGAACCATTGTATAGGAGATTGGCACGTGTTCTTCGAGCAGTGGTGTGACCCTCATGACAGCAATACCAGAAAACTGAAAGTACCCAATGCCTGTTCCATCAGTATCAAGGACGATTGTATGATAACAATGCCGATAAGTGTAGTGGAGTGTCACATCTCCAAATGCGGGCAGAAGAATATCTAGTCGGGTAGTGCCTTGTTCAAGGTTTACCAGTCGGTCGAGGGTCATAGCGCGCCTGAAGGGATTCGAACCCTCGGCCTACTGCTCTCACCATACCATATAGGAGGCAGTCGCTCTATCCAAGCTGAGCTACAGGCGCATTGCATTCAAATAATAAGAAATGCTTTAAAAAGGTTATGAAGACAGGGGCTCTGTAGAAAATAAGTGCCTTTCTGCCGAGCTCACTCAAGAATGAAGCAAGTGCGTCGCGAGGGGTAGCTTCCATCCGGGAACGCAGCACCTTTCCGTAAATGGTCGAGAGTTGAGCTGGCACCTGTCGAACGAAGTGAGACTTGTCTACAGAGCCAAAGACGGGGTGGGTGAATATTTCACTTCATGCTGGACAAGCTGCTCTCTAGTTCCTCGATATGTGATGACTACTAACTCCCCATCAGGTTTCAGGAGGACAGCTGGCGCTTCGCCATGGGAGTTATAGTCATGTGGTGCCATTGAATCGCAATATGCTCCTGTATCATGCTGGACTATGAGATCTCCACGTGTAGGTGTCCTCATCCTTTCCCTTCTCAGCCGGTTTGGATCATTTTTCCTCACTGTTAGTGCATCTCCGCTCTCACATGCCGGCCCAACAACAAAGGTGCTGGTCATCTCCCGCCCATCATCCTCGGGAACAAGCGTGAGATGATGCCGTGCCCCATACATGCAGACTCGGGCATTTTCTGTCATCCCTATATCAGTGATTGTATGATTGTAGTCAATCCCATTGTCGGGATCATGCTTATGGCGGAAATGGTGAACCCTGCCGATGAGAATGCCGCCCCTGGCAATAAGGTATGTTCCAGGTTCTATCTCGATGCGCAATCGTCTGCCGCTTCTCTCCTGATATGCTTCAAATACCTCATAGGCGTCCCTCGCACATTCTTCCATATCCATCGTTTTTTCGTCATGCCACCTGCTTCTTTTGAAACCGCCGCCAAGGTTGAGCGTGTGCACGTCAGGGAATGCGTCAGCATGTTCAAGCATGATCCGGACATTTCTCTTCCATACTTGTGGGTCGCTTCCCGATCCGATATGTGAATGCAACCGTACAACACGAAGGCCAAGCGCTCGTGACCTTTCAAGGATTTCCGGTATCTCTGTATGCCACATGCCAAAGGAAGAACCATATCCCCCGGTTGTAGTTTTCGGCGTTCCTCCAGAGCCTTCGCCGAAATTGATCCTGACTGTGATGTCCTTTCCTCCTGCTGCCGCTATTTGTTCAAGATGGTCGAGATGACCAGCATTTGGATTCATCCCTCTGGTTATGTAGTCAGCAAGTTCCTCCTGAGGGGGAAGAATCTGGCAGGTGAGTAAGACATGGCTGAGTTCTATATCGGCACGTTCAGCCCGCCATACTTCATTGCCATCGCTAGAGTCAATATGAAGTCCAAGATTGTTAAAAAGCCTGAGCAACGCTTCAAGTGAATTGGCTTTCATCGCATAGCGAAGGGTAAACCTCTCTTCGCCAAAAACCCGTTCAAATGCTCGGGCATCATAAACATCTTCTTCTATGACCTTTTGGTTGTAAAGGTATGCTGGTGTGCCGACAAGATCAGCAACTGCTCTGATAATCTTTGGTGTCGCAATCATGGTAGTTACCCCCAATTCCAAGAGAACGGATAATTCATAAAGATTTTGGGTTTGTATCGATATCTTTTTATCATTAGAGTCTTTTCCCATGATCATGTACATCATCAAGCACATTCCGGAGGATTTTGTCGTCAAGGAATATTTCATCCCGGTCTTCTCCCCGCAGGGCCCCTATGCCATTGCAACCCTCCTGAAAAGGGATATGACAACAATCGATGCCATTGAAAAGATCGCAAAGGCTGTCCATGTCCATCCAAACAATATCGGTTTTGCGGGAAACAAGGACAAGAGGGCTCTCACGACGCAGACAATCTCGCTGTTGAACGCTTCAAGGAGGTCAATAGAGGAATTCACAAACAAAGATATCTCTTTGCAGTATCTTGGCCAGGCAGCAGAACAAATAACTCTTGGAGCGCATAAAGGAAATACGTTCACCATCATTGTCAGGTCCCTCACAGAAGAAACATTGGAAAGGATGGGGAAGAACAGGACAAAAAGGTTTGTCAACACATTTGGCCCGCAGCGTTTTTCCCTTGACAACGCAAAAGTGGGCAAGCACATCATCAAGAAGGAGTTCAAGGAAGCAGTAGAGCTCCTGAGTAAGCATCCGGGAAGATTAGAGGAGAGCATCAGGCAGCATATCAAGCAACACCCAAATGACGCGATAGGAGCGCTGCAAACGCTTCCAAGAAGGATATTGATGTTATACATTGTTTCTTATCAAAGTTATTTATGGAATATTTTTGCAGCCCATTTCAAGAACCACTCCACGAATCTTTCAATCCCGCTTGTCGGCTTTGACACCCAATTGGTCAACGAGGAAGTAAAAGCATTTGTCCTGCAGGTGATGGAGAGGGAAGGGGTCTCTTTCAGGGATTTTCTCATCCGCCAGCTCACGAATATGAGCATTGCCGGCACAACAAGGTCATTATTTATGGAAGTGAAGAACTTTGACATCAGCGTTCCGGAGAAAGATGAGACCGCTGTTGGAAGAAAAAAGGTAAAACTGGAATTCTATTTGGGAAAAGGGTCATATGCAACAGAATTAGTCAGGCAGGTATTTGGACAGGATGGTTAATTACTCATAGAGGGTAAATTATACAAATTTTTATAAAGAAGGGGTGCTCTGAACGGTTCATGACATACCAGTCGCTTGAAAGCACCATTGAAATATTGGCTGCAGGAAGGCAAGAGTTCCTCACGCGCCGCGCAGAAGATGTCATCGGCCAGGGAAAAGGGAAAGAAGACACCTTACGCTTTGATAATTTCTTTGAAGATTTATTGATTAGAGGGATCGGCCGGGGAGAGGCGGTCGTTCTGGTAAGTGAAGAGTGTGGCAAGTATGTCCCCTCAGGAAATACTGTCCCTCCCTTCGCAGACAATTCACTGACCCTCATTGTTGATCCTGTCGATATGAGCGACCCGTTGGATGAGATGCTCAAGCACAAATCAGGGACTGTCCAGGCAGTATTTGATAAACAGCCAAGATCCCACCTGAATGCTCCTGTCGTCTCAGTCACTGCCATTCAAGACAGGGGCATCTTATATACGCTCATGATGAATATTATTACCGGTGACTTTTACACTGCATCCCAAGAAGGATTGCAGTGGCAAAGAGCTGCAAATGGCCTAATCATCGATTCTGTCCCGATAGGCATTGCACAAAACGATGCGCAAACCGTAGTAGCATATACCGGTAAGCAAAAATACGTTGATGCAGTTACTGCTCTTGGATACACCGATGTGGTGCATGCTGAAGAAGGGCCGCACAGGGTATTATACTTGACAAGCTTGAATGATTCTGGAAGAACTATTGGTGGTGTTGTGTCTGGTGATGAGAAAGTTGCAGAATGGCTTCCCTGGATTGGTTTTGAACATTTTTCTGGGGGAAAGCTTGTTTCCTGGATTAGGGATCCCACGTTTTACAATCCTGCAACAGGAGAATGCAATCTTCAGGCATTCTCAGAACTCAAGAACCCTTCTCTTTATCGGGGAGATGTTGTCGTTGCCCTGCCGGGATGCAGGCTGCCAGAATGATCATGCAATCTTCTGCATGATTGCATTCACATTTTTTGCAACGTTCTCTATCGTTTGCTCCCCATTTACTTCTCTCAAGATGCCCTTTTTCTTGTAGAAATCAATAAGCGGCGCCGTGCTTTTTCGATAGACTGCTAATCTGTCTTTAACAACGTTTTCCCGATCATCTTCCCGCTGGACGACATGCATCCCTTTTGGCGGAGGGTTTGTGTAAATGTTGTATGTCTGCTGCGTGATAGGGTTTGTCCTTCTCCCGGATAATCTTTTGATGATGGCATCATCCGGACAGTTGATGTAGAGCGAGAGATTTGGTGAGAGGTTGATCTTCTCCAGGTCTTCTGCCTGTTTTATCGTGCGGGGAAATCCATCGAGGATGAAATTTTTCTTCCCTTTGACCGCGTCTTTGATGATGCCAATCATGATCTCATCATTGACTAATTGTCCTGAACCAATGATTGCCTTTGCCTGTTTTCCAAGCATCGTTCCCTTCCTGATGTTCTCGCGAAGGATATTGCCTGTAGAAATATGAGCTAAGTGATAATCCTTGACTAATGTTTCTGCTTGTGTTCCTTTTCCAGATCCTGGAGGGCCAAGTAAGACAATTCTAACCAAAGTATTCAACCTGGTATTTTTGCTGGATGTTGGAAGACCACCCTTGGGTGAGCCGTTGGGTGATGACACGAAGGGCTGTTTTGATGTCTGGCCATTGATGCCATACTTCCCGGATAAACGCGGCATCAACTTTTTCGGAAAATGCCAGCGCGTTGTTCTGCCCCATCCTGATGAGCGCCATGATATCTTTATAGGTGCGAAATGCCCTGCCCAGGTCATCCTTGCTGAGGAATTTTCCTTCATAAAAGGCAGACACTTTTTGGTCGGGTGAGAGCACTCCTTCAAGGAGGCAGGCATGCCCTCCTAGCTGGTCTATCATTCTGTTCCTCACCTCCCGGAGGGGGAAGAGGAATTTCTCGATAGCATCAATCTCGAACTCTTTGTTCATATCGTCAAATGGTGGCAGGTCGTATTGCTTTTGGAGGGCTAGGTATTCTTTCTTTATGGCCATGCACTCCCCCTGCCTCATAAGGTTTAAAAAGGTGATTGTTATGGAGTAGATATATTTTTCCACCAGCTTTTTAAACAATCCTTTTCTCCTCTCTGGATGTTTGCAATTGAAGTAGAAGGACTCAGGAAATCTTACGGGAAAGATATCGCAGTACAAGATGTCTCCTTCAAGATCAGGAAAGGGGAAATATTCGGCTTGTTGGGACCAAACGGTGCCGGGAAGTCAACAACAATTAACATGATTACTGGCCTGCTCACAAGAGATGCAGGCACGATAAAGATCCTTGGGAGTGATCCAGAAAAGGATTGGGAAAGGATTAAGAATAAGATGGGTGTTGCCACTGCGTATTATCCATTAAACGAGATTCTCACTATTAGGCAAAACCTCATCGTGTACAGCAAGATCTATAATATCCAAAACGCAAATGAGAGGATCAATTCGCTTTTGAAAGATTTTGGGTTAGAGCACTTGGCAAATAAGCGAATCGGCCACTTATCTTCTGGAGAGCGCACAAGAACCACTCTTTGTAAGGGCCTTCTTCCAAAACCGGAAATTTTATTCCTCGATGAGTGCACTATTGGCCTGGACCCGGATATTGCACAAAAAACAAGGCAGATGATCCTGGATTACCATAATGAGACGAAGTGTACTATTCTTTTTACCTCGCATTATATGTTTGAAGTTGAGCAGCTATGTGATAGGATTGCGTTTCTGGATAAGGGAAGAATTCTCTATGTTGACACCTCAAAAGAACTCAAGGCAATGATAAAGAAAGAGGTTATTCAATTAACGCTGAAGTCAAACACAGAAAAGTTATCATCTTTCCTCAGGAAAAAATCAATCAGGATCATAAGTGTGCAGGAAAGCATTATTACCTTTGAGCTCCAGGAAAACAAGGAAACATTTCAGCTCCTCAAAGAGATCTTCAATCAGGACTTTGATGTCATCGATATGCACATCAGCAAACCGACGCTAGATGACATCTTCATCCATATTGCGAGGAATGGCAAATGAAGTGGTACAGGATAAAAGCGCTGCTCCTGAAGTATTACTTTATCACGTTAAACAGCGCTGATAGGATCTTCGACATCTTTTATTGGCCAGTTATTGATGTGATCATCTGGGGATTTACAAGTTATTTTATCAAGCAGATCTCATCGCTCAACATCCTGTCGATGGCTCTTGGAGGCCTCATCTTGTGGCTGTTTGTCTGGAGATCCGCCCAAGATATTGCTGTTTACGTGTTGGAGGATTTTTGGAGCAAAACTTTATACCATCTTTTCTCTTCGCCGGTAATGATCAGTGAGCATATTACCTCAATTGTCCTGTTTGGATTCCTCCGGTCAATGTTTACCTTTTTTTTCTTGGCAGCATTGATGTTCATGCTCTATAGTTTCAACGTATTCACAATACCTTTGGCATTGCTCGCCTCCTCAATCGCTATCCTGAGTTTGTTTGGCTGGGCGATGGGCTTATTCATCACTGGTTTGATTCTTCGCTTTGGACAAAGAATTCAAGTGCTGGCTTGGAGCCTCACATGGATTATCCAGCCTTTTAGCTGTGTCTTTTATCCTTTAAGCGCCCTCCCCCAGTGGGCTGTTCCAATTGCCAAAGTGCTTCCAACAACGCAGGTGTTTGAGACACTCCGTTCTGTGATCTTTCCGACCATGGGATCACAGGGCAACTTATGGTATGCCCTTGTCTCAGTTTTACTATTTTTAGTGGGTGCGGGATGGTTCCTTGGAAGCTCATTTAAGAAAGCAAAAAAGAATGGCATGCTCGTTGGGGCAGAATAATCCTCAATAAAACAAGAATAAAAATAGAGCAGGAATTTAAAAAAAAAATCACCAGAGCTATCGTCTGATGATATCATCAATTTGTTCTGCTGTGAACCTAACAGGCTCAAGTTCCTTCCACTGCCTCATGGGAGTATTGATATCAGCTGATTCTTGATATACCCGTTGAACCGCTTGCTGTTGTTCATTGTTCTTTCCAGCTTCATATCCAGCTTTATACCCGCCAGTCAGCGTTGCAAGGCCAATAAGAGCTATCGCTGCATAGTTTTTCATCATGGTAAATTCCTCCAGGGCAAGGGTCTTCCTTGTTCCTGAAATAGATAATGCGGAAGAAGATATAAAATATGCCACTAATTTTTTTTACAATTTAGATAATTTTATTAATGAATAAGTAATTATCAAGATTATGAGTGATATTACTGACCTTGACCAATATGATCGCCGCTTGCTCTATGAGCTGGATAAAGACAGTTCCACCTCGCTTCCTGTCCTGGCAAAAACGCTCAAGCGCTCAAAACAGTTCATTCTCTACAGGATGAAAAGGCTCGAGCAATCAGGCGTGATCACAGGTTATCATGCTATTATTGACATGGCAAAGCTTGGATATTTCACTTTTAGAGTCTATGTAAAATTCCAGCAAATGACAAAGGCACAAGGAGAACTATTTGTGGCTCATGTCAGGAAGCACCTAGATCAGGTATGGACCATCACGAGTATGCATGGCAAGTGGGATTATGCCCTTTTTCTTGGTGTGAGAAGGATCAGTGAATTCCACACCATCTGGGACCAGATCATGCTCAGCTATAAGGAACATATCAAAAAGTATAATGTCGCTGTTTATGCACCAATTATCAACTTCAACAGGATGTTCTTTTATGATCGCCCCTACCAGCCGGTCGAACGGGTTTATGGTGATGGTGATATGGTGCCATTAAAGGAGCATGATTGGGAGATCATCGAACTCTTTGCCAATAACGTCAGGCTCTCGAGCCTCGCAATCGCGCAGCAGCTGAAGATGAGTGCTGACACCGTGCGAAGAAGGATCAAGGAATTGGAAAAGACAAAGATCATTGTCGGTTATAAGATTGGCCTTGGCCTCGAGCAGCTCGGGTATGCAGGTTATAGGGTAGACTTAGAGCTTCTCTCGACAAAGCGCAACAAGGAGATTTTTGAGTATTGCAAGCAGCACAAGAACATCTACCAGATAAACAGGAGCATTGGTGGGGCTGACTTTGAAATTGAGGTCATCGTCAAGAACCTCCCGCATCTGCTCTCTTTAATAGATGAGATGAAACAGCAGTTCCCGGAGGTCATCAGGGACGTGGATTACTTTGGATTTTCAACATTCCATATCTTGAAGTATATCCCTGATTGAAAAGAGCTTAGTAGGGACCGATGGATATTATGCCTTTATTTTTTCAATCTGCTTCTTTAATTTCGGCAAATCACCCTTGGCAATATCCCAGATGATATCCAGGTCAACGCTGAAGTACTGATGGATAATCTTATCCCTTGTTCCCGCAATCTCTTTCCAGGGAATGCCCGGATATCTCTCTGTGAGAGTTGATGGAAGCATCTTTACTGCCTCACCGATGATTTCCAGGCTTCTGATGACCGCATTCTGCTTTTCTTTATCTCCAAAGAATTCTGCCCGTGCCACTCCGTCCATGAATATTTCTATGTCTTGAATATTCTCAAGTATGTGCTGGATAAAGAAGAGTGAGTCTTTTTTCATAGAATTCTCACCTCTTCCTTAAGAATTTTGTCACGAAGGCGGGGATGGATATATTTGTATGTCACAACGTCAACTTTCTCCTTGAGGGCATCTTCAAGTTCTCTTTGAAGACGGACAAAGCCATAACCCATGCCTTTTGGTGGTTCGATGAGGATATCAATATCACTTCCTTTTTTTCTTTCTCCACGAGCAGTGCTACCAAATATCCCTGCTTTTCTCACATTATTCTTGATCAACACCTTCCTGATTAAGGGGGTAATCCTTTCGAGTTCCTTGTTTCTTTTAAGTTTACTATCAGCCAACTTTTCTTTCAAAGATAATTCCTGCGGTGTCAGATTTGAGCCCAGGTACATGCGTTTTTTCATCACAGACTGCCCTTCCCTTATAGAGATGACTCGATAATAATAACTCTGTTCATTTCTTCGTTTAATCTCAGTATAGGCCATAGAGGAATGTACGTCTACATTTTATTTAAATCTTTCTATGTGGACGTATAGAAAAAAGCCCCCGGCGAGAGTTGAACTCGCGACCTGCTGATTGCCTGCTAATGGCTACAAGTTTCAGCTCATAGAGAACAGCCGCTATAGCCACTAAGCCACGGGGGCACTAATTGATGGTTATCAATATTTATTTAAAAAGCTTCCTCTTAATAAATTATACCGCTTTAGTTGCTTTGGATTATTGATCCCAGTCTCTTCAACCCCGACAGGTATGCCTGTTTCTTTAGCAAAACATTGGAGCGCTTGAATGAAAAAAACAGCTCCAGGGACAAGATCAGAATTTCGGGAACTGTGTTGGTGTTGGAGGACCACTTACCGCTTCTGATTCATACCTGTACAGGTTTAAGAACCCTTTGATGTTCCCATATAATTGGTTCACATCCTCAAGCAATCGGGCCTTAAATCTTTCTGTGTAAGGCACAAAGATGAAGCGGTCAAACATTGTCCTGATGAAGAAGAATTCCGGTTTTGATTCCCACCTGTTCTCATAATCTGTTTCAAACCACGCATCAAAGATCATGCTCACCTTTCCCTGGTTTACCGTCACTTTGAGCCCTTCCCGCTCTATATCCACTTTCTTGACATCTTCCATGACCATCCTGATCTTCACGACAAACTTTGCATAATCCGTGATCTTTTTCCAGGGCTCAAGGACAAGTTCAACATATTTTCCAGTAGGCGTTACCGTCTCATAATTCTTGTCTTCGCGCTTGTCATATCCTTTTTCCCGAAACCATTCCTGAATCATTGCATAGAGCTCTTCGACATCAAAGAGCCCTTCATACATAAGGCGCATGTGGTCGACGACAAGTGTCCTTTCAGCCATGATCCCTCTTTTTTACCTACCAGACCGCCCGGTAGGGGTCTGCTGTCGTTTCCATACCTAAAAACTTTTTGATTTCTGTGTGGAGCTTGAAGACGATGTACCAGAGATGGTCTGTCCAGAAGATATCCATATCCCGGCGAAGGAGTGTTTTATAGAGGACATCATCCAGCACTTTTTGGAGGGGGGTTGTCACACGGTTCTGGTATTCCATCTCCACCTGGGAGGATATCTCAAGGTTCATCTTTAATTTCAGCCGCTTTTCCTTCTTTCCATCACGTACAACTTCAATCTCTTTTACGTCCATGAGGTAGAAATAGACATGAATCCGGTAGAGCGCATATTCCGTCACCTTTTTCCACGCGTCCCATTCAATCTCCATGTGCTTTCCAAGCGGTGTTGGGATTTTATACTTCCAGCTTTGTTCTTCAAGATAATATGAGCGGTCAAGGAACCATTGGTGCATCATCCTGTAGAGGCCGTCAAAGTCCACTATGCCGGCATACCTGATCCGTGACACGGGCAGCTTTTCTAATCTCATGTTTTCACATCATAATCAGTGAAGTCTTTTCGTGGATACCACTTTGCCATCTCGGGTTCTGGCAGGTATAATTGGAGTTTCATGTATGTTTTAATGGCTTCCTGCAGCCGATATGCTTCTCGATAGAGCTGGATTCGCTGCGATTGAAGCTCTGCTTTCCACACCCTCTTCGTAAAGACATCATACATATCTTTGAGGATGATCTTCTTCTGCCAGGTGCCTTTAGGATCAACAAGGATATATGCTCTGACTTTTATTTCCGGCTCTCCATAATTTGCCTTAAATTTTTCCCCTTCATGGACAACTTCCACTTCAGTAAGAAGGACAACATGGCAGTCAAGGTCAAGATGCCATTCATAAAAAGGATTTGGACCACTTTGTCCTGGCGCCCCTTTGGTAAGCCTCCACCAGAACCATATCTCATCACCCCGTTTTGCGTGCTCCCGGTGGAGATAAAATTTTTCCCCGAAATCATAGTCTACTCTCGTCGCCCACCCTTCCTCGATAAACCATTCATGCATCATGAAATAGAGGTTTCTCATGTGAAAATAATCAAGGTGTTTGACACGATACCTTGCAGCTTCAATCGTGTGGGGAATATAGGGAACCATACATTCTCTATGAGGAAGAGGCTATTTAAAGGTTTCTGTCAATCGGGAGGATAAAATAAAAGAGAAAAAGCGTTTCTAAGGGGTATAGTAATCGTCCATATTTCCCCATATCTGGTTAAAGAAAGCCCGTTGCTTTTGCACAATTAATGAAGAGGTAATAAGTATTCCTGACGGTTCTGGTTCCCATGAAATAATGCCCATTTTGTCATTACAGATACCGGTATTTTCGGGAATGGGAAACTTCACATATTTCATCCGCAAATACCGCCGTTGTGCAAACAGCGGTCTGAGCTTGACTGGTGCAATGCCTTTGACAATCAGTTTCTTTTCTTTCCTTTTCGCATCATAGCGGGTATAAAACTTCTGGATAAGCTCATTATGGAGGTCAACATCAGCAGAGAAGAAGAGGAACTCATTTTTTGGTTTGGTTTCTTCTATAAGTTGGTAAAGCAGGGTGGAGACTCCTTTTATACCGCTGAATATTTCTGCATGTTGTTTTTCTGCGCCCAAGGTTTGCAGTTGATGAAGGTGGGGCAAAAGACGTGAAATCTCATTCTTCTTTTCATCCACATAATCAAGGATGGTCTCAGGGGGTGCTGCCTGATAGACCCGAGCTTTTCCCTTTATGATGAACGCGACAAATCCTTTTTGGATGAGTGAATGAAGATTTGCATGAAGAACTGAGTTATGAACATGTGCCTTGTCAATAATCGCCCCCGCTGAGCCCGACCCCAATCGCAGGAGGGCTAAATAGACCTTTATCTCATTCTTCGTCAGCCCAATCTGTTCTAATGCCGAAGCATCCATAAGAAGGATAAGAGAGGGAAGAATAAAAATCTTTCCATTTGTCCTTCTAAAAAGGAGGATAAAGTATTTTTAATTCAAGCTCATTCCCAAAGAACAACTTAAAGGTGAGAACATGAGAACGAAAACGATAGACCAGATTGCAAGGTTATTTCCATTAGCAAAATTTGCAGGTGATAACTCGTCAGAGAATGTAACACCAATAATGCTGAGGGAGAGGCTGTGGACCCGTGAAGAGGGCATGAGGAGTGTAGGAGAAGTTGGCATTCCGGTTGTGACAAACATACATTCGTTTACCAGCTATCACCCACGGTATGTGTCTTCGAGGACAGTTGCGTTGACCGTGTTTGATGAAAAGTTCTTTCGGGGGCAAGATCCTGGAAAATTATATTGGGGAAATTCAGAGAGTTCAGAATCATTGATCGATGAAGACTATTCGATGATCAACAGAGATTGGGCAGATTTTTTAAGGTCATTTAATGATTATGGGGTCAGGGTGATAGATTCAGACGATAGTGACATGGGAAAAGGTCTGGAAGGATTAAACATTGATGAAACCGTGTTATACCAAACAATTCACTATGCATTCTCTGTTGAACGCTGCCTCCAACAGCACCTCACAGGGTTTTTCAGGCTCTATGATGCTGTGCTGGACCGAGAGGATAGATCACATCCTTCAGTCCAGTTGATAAGAAGCTGTTATCAGGATTTGAGCTAAAATACTCATCGCGACCCATTCCACGAATCATTTTCATAAATGATTTTTTTCACTTTGAGGGCAAATGCCATCTCCTCAGCAGTGACCTTTCCTTCTTGGTACTCTTTTCCCTGAGTGAGGCCAGCAACAAGGGCGGTGTAGACTTCCTCTCGAGAGAATTTTCCAAAATCAGCTATCTTCGTTATCCTTTCCTTGACATTCTTGATGAGCTTGTCACGAATCTTGATATCCTTCACCCTGAGCAAGGAAAACATCAAGTCAACATCAGCATCAAGGAGGACTGTCCCATGCTGCAACAACACCCCTCCTCTACGTGTTTGTGCATTGCCAGATATCTTTTTCCCATCAACCAGAATGTCATTGATGGGATGAAATTCCCCTTTTATACCAAGTTCCGCTAAGCCATTGACAACCCATCCGCAAATAATTTTATAGGATTCTGTAATCCCCATACCATCAAATTCAGAAAGCGGAGCTATGACGCTGTAAGTAATTTCACCGGCAGAATCATGGAAAACAGCCCCGCCCCCAGTCCTTCGCCGGACAATATCCACCCCTGCCTTCTTGCATGCAGCAATATCAACTTCATCATGTAAACTCTGAAAACACCCAATGGAAACAGCAGAAGGGTTCCAGGTATAGAACCGAACAGTGGGGAGCTGTTCTCCTTTTCCAACGCTCTCGCTGATCGCATGGTCTATTGCCATGTTCATTGATGCAGTATGGGAAGAGAGAGGGATCAGGCGCCAGTGCATGGATGAAGACAAAAAACTGCTGTTTAAAGATGTTTCGCTGTGAACTGCACAAGAATCCTGCCTGGAAAATATCTTTCAAAATGAGTACTAATACCTTCCCCCAAGATACACGCTTTTTATTTTTTTGTGGGTGATCATTTCCCTGCCTCCTTCCAGCACCACCTTCCCTTCCTCAAGGAGGTATGTCCGGTCTGCGATTTCAATCGCTTTCTTTGCATTCTGTTCGACAATAATGATAGCTATTCCATCTGCCCGCAGGGAGTTGATCATCGTAAAAGCTTCTTTCTGAAGTTTTGGCGATAGGCCAAGCGATGGTTCATCAAGGAGGAGGAGCGCTGGCTCTCTCATGAGAGCCCGTCCAAGGGCGAGCATTTGTTGCTGGCCGCCAGAGAGGGTATACGCCGGTTTTTCTCTTTTTTCCCGGAGTGCAGGGAATTTGTGGAAGACAAATGAGAGGTTTTTTGTGAGCAAAGCCTTGTCTTGCCCGGCAGGTGCCCCGATCTCCAGGTTTTCAAGAACGCTGAGGCTTGGAAAGTTTATTTTTCCTTGCGGGACATATGAAATACCAAGGCCAACAAGGTCGCTTGTCTTCATCTTGGTGATCTTTTTTTCTTTGAATGTGATCATCCCCCGTGCAATATGTGTTAGGCCAAAGACTGATTTGATGACGGTGCTTTTTCCAGCGCCATTAGGGCCGATGAGAGCCACGATCTCTGCTGGCCCGATATGGAGTGATACCTCTTGCAATACTTCCAATTCTCCATATCCGGCAGTAAGGTTTTGTATCTCAAGCATTGTCAATCACCAAGGTATGCCTCGAGCACTTTTTCATTGTCTTGGATCTGCCGTGGCAGCCCTTCTGCAATGATTGTCCCTGCATCAAGGACATATACCTTATCCGCAAGGTCCATCACAAAATTCATATCATGCTCTATAAGGAGGATCGTATCGCCCTTGGCAGCAAGAGCGCGGATGATTCCCTTGATCTGCTGGCGAAGCTTTGGATTTACCCCGGCTACTGGTTCATCGAGCATGAGCAGGGAATGGGGCTTTGCAATGGCAACAGCCAGATCCAGGAGCTTTCGCTGTCCATAGGAGAGATCAGATGCATATGTCTGAGGGGGCTTGTCTAGCCCGACAAGTTCTAGCACTTGTTTTATTCTCTTGGGCTGGTCTTTTCTTGTGCGAAAGAAATTTCTGAGTAAGGTTTCGTCATTTGTGGATAAAGCGATTGCCACATGGTCATGGATGGAGAGGTTTTTGAAGAGCCTCACCTGCTGGAATGTCCTGGATATTCCCTGTCTGGCGATGAGGTAGTCAGGTTTTCGTGTCACGTCTTTTCCCTGGAATGAGATAGTGCCCTTATCGATGGGCACAATGCCTGAGATGACATTAAAGAGTGTTGTCTTTCCAGAGCCATTAGGGCCAATGAGTGCAGTAATCTTCCCACTGTCTACCATAAGTGAACATCCGGCAAGGGCTGCAACACCGCCAAAATTTTTATGGACTTTTGTGATTCGCATCATGCAAGATCAATCCTCCCAAAGAGCCCTCGCGGACGAAAGAGGACGATGCTAATGAGGATGAGCGCATAGAGCATTTGTCTCACCGGTCCTAGCACTGATGAGGGGAGATGGAAAAATCTGAGCAGTTCTGGGATGAGGATGATGAGGAACGTTGCAACGACGCTGCCTTTGAGCGAGGCAATTCCCCCCACAATGACAATGGTGAGCATCAGGATAATTTCTCCCAGCATGAACGATCCAGGATCTATATAAGTAATGTAGTGTGCATATACTGACCCGGCAATCCCTGCAAAAAATGCTGAGATCATCATCGCCTTGCATTTTAATGCGAACGTGTTTTTGCCAAGCACCCGAAGGCCAAGCTCGTCATCTCTGGTAGCTTCCAGGAGCCTGCCAAAGGGGCTTTGGATGATAAAGAAGATGAATAAGACAACAAGAAGGGCGATGAAGCCGGCAAAGAGGAGGTAAGCTTCGCCTGATGTGATCACATAGCCAAAGAGTTCTGGCTTGGGAATGCCTGGCAGTCCAAGCGGACCTCTGGTGAGTGAGCCCCAGTTGATCAGGACGGAATACACAACATAGCTAAAGCCAAGGGTGGTAAGGGCAAGATAGTCCCCTTTGAGTTTTTTTGTGGCAAGAACCAGCAGATAGCCAAAGATCCCGGCAACGATGCCAGAGGAGAAGAAAGCAGTGATGAATGGTACTCCTGCCTTGACAAGCAATGCCGACGTATACGCTCCAATGCCAAAAAAGGCGACATGCCCTAAATTCAAAAGCCCGGTATACCCAAGCGCAAGGTTCAAACTGACAACAAGGATGATATAGATACCCACAAAGATGAGCAGGTGGATAAGGTAAGGATTAATCATGGGACGCCCCCTTCTCCCTGCCAAACATCCCAGAGGGCCTAAAGAGCAAGAACAAGAACAGCAGGATAAATGCTATCGCATCCTTATACCCTGAGGGCAAATACCAGATGCCAAAATTCTCTGCAAAACCAAGAAGGTAACTTCCAAGTGCTGCTGCAGGAACTGATCCAACGCCCCCAATAACTGCTCCCGTAAATCCTTTTATCATCAGTGAGGTTCCCATGGTGGGTTCAAGGTTTTGTTCAAGCCCGATAAGAATGCCGGCAATGCCGGCAAGGTAGGATCCTATGAGAAAAGAATATTTAGAAACTTTAACGTGATCAATGCCAATAATACTAGAGAGTTCAGGATTATCTGCAACAGCCCGCATATTTCTCCCAAGGATTGTTTTATACATGAGAAAGGAAAGAACCCCAAGAAGGATTATGCTGGAGAGAATTATAGTTAGTTGGAGAGGTGTAATAACAGCCCCGAGAAGATCCATTCCTCTTGCTATTTTGATGTATCCAATTGATTTAACACTGGCCCCAAAAATGAGCTGGATAAGGTTTTCAATAAAAATGAGTACTCCAATGCTTGCAATTAAAAGAACAATGTTTGACGCCTTCCGTTTTTGCAGGGGAAGATACAAATAATAGTATGTCGAGAGGCCCAGCATCCCAGCAAGGCAGATAGAAACAAAGCTAGCAGCAAAAAAGGGAATTCCTAGCACTTGAAACAATTGGTACAAAAGATACCCTGCAGCAACAATGGTAGTCCCATGTGCAAAATGCATGAACCGATTCGTTGTATAGATCAATGAAAACCCGCATGCAACGAGTGCATAGATTGACCCCGCAATGAGGGAATTCATGACTAATTGTGACATTACCATCGTTTCCTCAATAAAAAAAGATAAAAGAATAAAAAATTATGGTTTTATGGTAACGAACTTGCCATCTTTGACCATCCTGACAACTGCATGGGAAAGCACGATACCGCTTTCAGGAACAGTCAAGGGCCCAAGCGCTCCCGGAAAGTCCTTGATTTTATGCAGTTCTGCAACAACTTCTGCAGTGGACGGCTTCTTTAAAGGATTTTTTCCCGCTCTTTCAAAGCCAGCCACGATCATGTTTACTTCATCATAGGCATTGGCAGTTCCAGGCGCTGGTTGTTTGCCATACGTTGAGACATAATCCGCGAGGAATGTATCAGTCGGGTCTGCAGCTTGGATATACCACACTCCTTCAAAGAGTTCTGGCTGTTCGGAAAATTCCACTGCTTCAATGCTCGTCACTGGCGTGTCTATATCCAACTCCTTAATCTGTTTCATGATGATCTCAATTTCAGGTGAAAACGCAAGGACAACAATAACATCAGGTCGTTCCTCCTCAATTTGGAGCAGGTATGTCTTAAAATCCTTTTCTCCATTGTTGAATATTTTGGTTGAGACAACGGAGATCTCTGTTCCTTCTACCCTATGTGAAAAGTCATTCATGATAGCCTTTTCTCCTTGTTGGTTAAAACTGATGAATGCAACATTGTGCAAATTCCTTCTTTCAAGCTCACTAATCAATGCTCTTGTCTCTTCTTCTGGCGGCGTCCAGTGGATAAAGTTGTATTCTCCTTCTGCAACGGTTGGATCAGAGGCAACCCCAAAATGAATCACCTTGTTTGGCTGGGTAAATTGTGACACCACATTTCCTGTGCCGGAAGAAAGGCTCAAGATGGCATCAACATGGTCGATCGTAATGAGTTTTTGTGATGCATCAGCAGCCATTTTTGGATTCATCGCATCATCTTCAAAGACCAGTTCATATTTGTATTTAGTGGGTCCAAGGTTATGGATGGCAAGTTCCATTGCATTTCTCATCCCTTCGCCCATGAAGGCTGATCCCCCCGTAAGGGATAGAGATGCCCCAATCTTCACGACGGGTTTTTCTTTTTCCACAACAACATTTCCTGTAGGTTGATTTCCTGTTGGTTTTCCGCAGCCTGCAAGGAAAAGCAAGCTGAGCATAAATAACACTATGTATGGTCTATGTTTTTGGTTCATGTTCACCCTCCCAAGTTCAAACAAAAAACGCAAACAGCAATTTTTTGTATCTAGTTAGTGATTAATTTCTGACAAGTAAGAACTCCTGGTAATATATAGTTTTAGCTAATATTATATATATCATATAAATAATTCAAAAGATTTATATATTATAACACATTCCCTTCGCTCATGAAACGAAAGGTAGTGAAGCTGGGACCAACAACGTTGGTCGTGAGCCTCCCAAGCAAATGGGTCTCTGGCCTCAAGATTAGCCCTGGAGACGAAATTACGGTTGAAGAGAGCGGGTCTGCACTCCTGCTGAGCAAAGAAGGATCAATCACCCCAAAAGAAACAACCATCTCACTGACAAGGCTCACGGAATCTGCCATCAGGACAGCGATCACCAATGCCTACAGGAAAGGGTTTGACAAAGTATTTGTTAAATACCAGAATGAAAAACAATTCTCCATACTCGCCAAGGTCATAAAGACAAGGTTGATTGGGTATGACATCACAAAAAAAGAGCAGGGATCATGCATTATAGAAAACCTAACCGAACCTTCACTGGACCAGTTTGACAAGATTGTACAAAAATATCTCCACACCATTAGCGTTCTCCTGGAGGAAAGTACAGAAGCTCTAAAGTATGGAAAGACAGTTGGTTATGAAGATGCAATCGAGGCTATCCAGCAGTATGATAACTTCTGCAAGCGGGTGATTGCAAAGCGAAAAGTAACGATGCCCGAATCAGAGTTTTATTGGACCTTTCTCACCCTCACGACCCACGGTGCCAGGGAGATCTACCATCTGCATAAGGGAATGCAAAAACAGAAAGGGAAAGTGGCCAAAGAAACGATCAAGGTGATGGAGTCTTGCAGCGCCTTATTTGCATTGCTCAAGAAGTGTTATCTGAAAAGGGAGATAGCGCTGCTCGATGACGTGCACGAGATGGAAAAGACAGTCATCTATAAACAGGGCTATGCCGCGCTCCAAAAAAAGGATGCGGTAGTGGTGCATCATGTTCTTGCAGCAGCAAGAAACTTTTACCTGGCAGCAAGCCCGCTGCTAGGAATCCTCCTAGGAGAGCAGGATTAGTGAGGGTCTCTGAGGAATATTGAAAAAGTGCCCCCATCATATCCCACGCCAGGTCCAACGAGCACATTGTAAACAATATTTTTTCTGAGAGTATCAACATCCCGGAATGCCTCGGGCAATTCTTGTCGTGAATAGAGCCAGTTGGTCTCGGGAAGGTCATAGTAGAGTTCGACGCCACTGGCAACTGAACCGCTCTGGCGTACAAGGTTCGCTAGCCTCCTGGCTCCCCAGTCAAGGTTTATTCTGGGTTCACAAAGAGTTTTATTCCCTTTAGTGTTTATTGCGATTGGATCCAAATAACAAATGTTTTGTCCATTTGCTATTTCTGACGCTAAGAATACTGAATGGCCAAAATATTTATTGACCAGGATCATGTTGCGAAGAACATCGGAGGGGATATGATAGGTTCTCCCTATCTCGGCGATGCAGTCATCATAGTAAGGAAATTGTTCAACACCTGGATTATCCACGAGGTATGCAAGGCCTATGCGGTAGCCTCCCTTGATCGCAGACAATAATTGTTCTTCATTTGCTCTGTTCATTTCCTCGAGTTCAGCATGCCCTTCAAGGTACTTGGCAAAACCATAAGTCCCAAGTAGGCCAGCTGCGCCCAGCCCGGCAACTGTTGTAACAAAACTCCTTCGGGAGACAAAATTTTTTGGTTTTTTGTGATTATATTCACCCTGGAATGAGCTTACAGAATCATAGGTTGACTCAAACGTGAGCAGTTTTTCAAGGAATCGCCATCGTTTTGGCAGCGCCCGCATGCTTCTTCGTAGATCCCTCTCATGATCTCTTGGTGTGATATGTTGCACTTTTCCTCTTTGCGTCTGGATGAGGAGCGGCTGGCTGCCTGAGGGAAGATCAACAAGAACTCCGTTTCCATCAGCGATTGCTCGATAAGAAAACGGCAGCTTGCCTGTCAAGGCATAGTACATCGTCGCCCCAAGTGAAAAAAGCTCTGTTCCAACGGTCGTTTTGGTCGGCTCATGGCCAAGGAGTCCATTGAGCAGGAGAGGGGATGCTATCCCGCCCCTGGTGGGGAGAAGCTTTGACGTTATTTCATCGAGTGGCCTGGTATTCTGAAGGTCGGTGAGCTTCACTTCTCCTGTCTTTTTGTTGTAGAGAATATTTGATGGCTTGATGTCCCTATGCAAAACTTGTTTTTCCTCAGCCAGGTAGCTGATGGCAGCAATGACTTGTTCAAAGACAGTCAGGAATGTTTGATCATCGAGCAAACCCTCTTCTGCGATGATGTCTTCGAGCGATCGTGCTTCAAAATATTCCTCTACGTTAAGGTGGGCTCCCTGGAGAGTAACTGGAGGATGGAGCCGGACAAGGTTTGGATGGCGAAATTCGCATCCTTGCTCGACCTCATTTGCATCGACGCCTCTTCCATAGGTGTTGATTTCTGTCTGGACTGATACTGGATCATGCGGTTTTGGGAACTTGATCACCCGGACATCCCGATACGGCCCTTCTTCAAACATCGCTGTATAGGCAACCCTCGTCTGCCCTTCTCCAAGGTAATCTAAGACGCGATACCCCTGGGCTGCCAGTTCCTCTGTCACAGCATCATCAATTGGCTCCATCTTCTGCCTCCTTGACGATTCTCATGCTGAGCTGGACAACAGTTCCAGGAGAGAGCTCTTTCTCAAGAAGCTTCGGAATGACAATGACTGCTTGTCTTCCATGTTTTGCCACCCGTTTTGTGATGATGATTGGTTCCATTTTGGCCTTATAATGTGGTTCCATACTGCTCTTGCATGATGTATGCCTGATACATATGGGGCCTGGTTTAAATACTTTTCGTTACTAAACAGTAGCAATTATATTGGGTATGGCAAAATTCGAAAGATTTATATACAACATTAGTTTGTTAATGTTATAACATTATCATATTAATATAAGATGGAAAACAGAACCTTTTACGACAGAAAACAAGAGCTCAATTTGCTAAAAGAAGAATTTGCTAATTTGCAATCTGGCAAAATGTTCGTTGTATATGGCAGACGAAGAGTAGGTAAAACAGAGCTAATAAGACAGTTCATCGGGTCAATTCCTAAGAACAAGATGTATTTCTATGTGGATTTAGTTGAAAAACAAGGGATACTAGACTCTCTTTCAAAAACAGTGCAGGAACAATTGGGCGAGACAAGAAAGTTTGCAGATTTCAATGATTTTCTGGATTTCATCGCGTTAAAGTCGGATAATGGATTTGTTTTTGTGATTGATGAGTTTCAAAGATTCCTGGAGATCTCACCCCAGTTCATAACACAATTGCAGAATTGTTGGGATCAGAGATTAAAGGATAAGAAGATAATGCTGATATTGGTTGGTTCATCAATCGGGATGATACAAAAGATAACGGGTAGCAAAGCAGGAGCATTATATGGGAGAGCAACAAGAATAAAGATATCTCCTTTCAAATATGGGGAGTTTAGATTAATGTTTAAAGAATTAAGTGAAGAAGAAAGAATAGTCACCTACTCAGTATTTGGCGGAACACCCTACTATCTCGAAAAAGTGAAAAAAATTGATGGGGACATACACAAAAGAATATTTGAGCTATTACTAAAAAAAAGTGCAGAACTATTTGAAGAGCCAAAAAATTTGTTAGAATATGAGAACGTAAGAGTGCACGCTAAATACAATTCCATCCTGCAGGCAGCGTCTGCAGGCAAAGAAAATGTCAAGGAGATGCAAGATTTTACAGGGATTGACGCAAATACCCTGCCTGCATATATCAAAAGACTCGATGAGCTCCTGGAACTGCTTGGAAGAAAAGACCCGGTGCTGGGCAAGGAAAGGCTGGGTAAGTATGGCTTAAAAGATAATTTCTTTAGCTTTTGGTACAAATTCATATTCCCCAACCAAACCGCCTTGAATCTGGGCAATAGCAAAATCGTAGAGGATAATATAAAAGAAAACCTTAATGCCTATGTTGGACGAGTTTTTGAAGGGATATGCAAAGAAGTGCTTGTTTCGTATCTAAATAAAGAGATCAATGGGTATCTTCTTGATTTTGAAAACATTGGCAGCTGGTGGAACAGAGCAGGTGAAGAGATAGATATTGTTGCTTATAATCGTAAAACAAGACGGATATTGGTGGGGGAAGTCAAATGGAATAATGACCTGGTGGATATTGGTGTCATCGATGACCTAATGAAAAAAGCCAAGCGTATAGAGTTCACGGGGGAATACAAATTCTTGTTCATGTCAAAAAACGGTTTCACAGAGAGAGCATTGGCAAGGATAAGAGAGATAAATGCAATTTCTCTGAATTTGAAAGATATTGAAAGACTGTTTGAGGATCTTTAGGATAAACCGGATAAGTTGAGGACATTGACCTTGGCTTTGCAAACATATTCCTGCTATCTTTCTTTCTTATTCGGGTGCCTTTTCCAAAAGAAATAGCCAAAGCAAAAGAGAAAGAAAAAAAAGATCAAGATGCTCGCAATACCAGCATACTGCCATCCGATCAGCTCCCGCTGGAGTGAATAGAAATATTGTTTCGTGCCAAGGATATCCCAGGTATTGACCGGGCCAGTCCCGTTAAAGATGATCATGAAAAGGCCAAGAAAGATGAAAATGATCCCGGAAACCGCATGGGAAACATCAGTGTTTACCTTCTTCCCAAGGAGAGTAAATGACAATGCCCTGCCTTGAAAGAAACCAGGCCTTGAAGCCTTGATCTTATCATAGAAGACAGAGAGGATGAAGAGGGGGACAAGGTTGCCAAGGGCATAAAAAAAGAGAAGCACCCCGGACTGTAATGGTGAATGGAGCAATGCCCCAATCCCAAGGATGCCAGCAAGGATAGGGCCAAGGCAGGCAGTCCAGCCGATCGCAAAAAACACGCCAAAGAGGTACACTCCGGTGATGTCATTTCCAAAACGAGAAAGAGGCTTGATGAATGAAGAGAACCCCTTTCCGAAGAATGCGAGCAGTCCAAACAGGATGATCATCCCTCCGGCAAGACGCACGAGCCATGGCTGCTGGATGACAGTGAGTGCTTGCGCACCAAGGTACCCGGCAATCACTCCCATCAGGACAAACGATGTTGCAAAGCCAAAGAAGAACACGATTGTCATGAACGCAATATTCTTTTTCTCTTTGAAAGTAAAAGAGAAAAACGCAGGAAGGAGGGGAAGGATGCAGGGGGAGAGGAGCGCCAGGATCCCGGCTGCAAATGCGATAAAGATGGATATCTTCAGCGAGAAGTCGATTGTGCTCTGGCTGTTATAGTCAATGATTTTTTGGAGGTTTGCAGGGAGCTCGAGCGCAGCGGCCCCATGAAAGGAAAGGATAAGCATGAGCCCTAGGAGAAAAAGGAGGCATGATCCTTTGAGAGTTTTTTGTTTGTCCATGGAAGAAAAAAAGAGCTATTGCCCCAGAGGGGCAATAACCTACACAGTTCTAGGGTGAAGATGAAGCAGCTCCCTGAGACACTGCAGGGGGTGGTGGTGCCACAATTGTTCCCGTGACCAGATCCTTATACGTTTGTTTGAGCAATTGGACATTCCTGAATACATAGGCGCCATCAGGTTCGATTGTCCCAACTTCCGGCCATACTTTTGTGAGGATGGGATACGCAGAGGTATCTCCTGTAAGCAGGATAGTTGGCACTTTTTGTATTTTGTATTTTCCGATGATGTCCAAGGCTTTCTTATCAGAGACATCCATACGCTCGATGTTGCTGGGCGAAGCGCCAAGGCGGGCGAGAATTGGCAGATTGACCGCTTCTGCGTTATAGCAGGAAGGGCAGCTCTTATCACTAATGATATAAAGAGTCACTTCCCCAACCGTCTTGCCGGTTGTCAGGTTCACAAATGGGGGGGTTTGCTGCTCGAGGATATATGTCCCATCAGCTCCTTTTTTCCCAGCGGCGAGGAGCTGCTGGCCTATCTCATTGCCATATGCCTCAATATCTGATGAAAACAGGACTGCTGGGACCTTGGTGATCCCATACGTGGATATGATGCTTTTTCCTTCCTTGCTTTCTTGATCATAAGTAGTTGATCTGCTGATAAATATCCCGCTGCTTTTCAGTTGGGGTATGAGCAGCTCAAAATTGATGCACCCGGCACAGGAGCTGGCATTGATGATTGTTACATCCACCATGCCTTTGACAGCATTTGTCGCTGTTTCAACATAGGGGGGTATGCTTGATTCATACACAAGGCCATCTCCACGTTGAGTGAATTGTTGTGTTAGATAGCGCGAAGTCTCTCCAAGAAGGATGACACTGGGCACTTTGGTAATCCCATAACGGGAGATGAGTTGCGCACCTTCCGGCGATGAAGCATCGACTGATTGCTCATTCAGGATATTGGTGTTTCCTCCCTTTACCGCTGCAATGACCTCTGCAGCGCTCGCACAGGAAGGACAAACTGATGGTGTGAGGGTGATGAGAGATAAGTCAGCGGGGCGTGCAGCTTCCTTTGCTTCGAGAACTTTTTCGGTCAAAGCTAGTTGACTGCCTTGGATCTGGAAAATATTTACTATGCCAAGCAGGATGACAAGAAAGCCAAGGATATAAAAAAATTGATGTGTGGATTGGGTGGATTGGTCGTTTTTCATTGTAATACCTTTTTCATTGTAATGCCCATTGTTTATTCATCGGAAAGATAATGGAAAGATGATGGAAGAGAGATTAGCACCCTCCAACCATTTGAGGCAAGTCTTTGATGCTTGAGGGAAGTGCTCCAGTATTCGCACCTCCGCTTGAGGGAGCTCGTTGGGGTGACCCGGCCTTAAGTGAATACCCTTCACTCGACAGCGTCGTTTTCAAAGTGCTGAGTTGCACTGCCTGCACTCCTGAGACGATGATCAGGAGCCCGATGATAACCGCGATAATTGTTGTTTGTTCCATGTGTGTTCCTCCATATAATCCTTTTATTGTTTGAATGATCATTCAGGGTTATATCTCACAACCTGTCAATGCTGCAAGATGTTCGAATGATTGTACAGTCTCATAAGTTTTCCCATCGATGACCCAAGTAGGCCGCTTATTAAGGTCTCGTTTGACTTGATAAGTGATGTATTTGAATGATTTGCCAAACATTGTTTTTTGCCCTTGGGTATAAGGGCACCAGTCTTCCCCATACATGACCGCTCCTTTTTCAGTGAGGCACTTTGCAAAGGAATCATATTTCCCGGGGGAAAGCTTTGCATAGGCGATCCAGGAGCCCAAGAGGAGGAGGAGAACTATCACAGATGCCATGACTTTTCGTTTCTTGGCCTGTTTCTTTTTGTTTTCAAATTGAAAGCGTTCTTCCCTCTCTTTATTATCGAGGAGTGCTTGCTGGTGCATTTCCCGTTGTTTTTCTTTTGATATCATTTTTTGATGCTGTTCTGGGGTGATGGTTGCTTATTGATGCTAATTGATGGTTGCTATTCACTCATCCCCCACAGCCACCGCCAACAGGACCAGACGGTGGGGGGTAGCCGCCGCTGCTCTGTGAACTGCACCCGACTAAAAATGTCAAGAGCAAGGCCGCGGCAACAATCGCCAGCCATTTATTCCTGTAATACAACGTTCTTATTAGGTTTATAACGCCATTCATTTTAACATCCTCCGACCATGCCAGGCAGGTCTTTTAATGCTGAGGGATCCCCTCCTGCAGCCTTCATCCCAAGTTCTATCATATTCTGCGGGAAGAAGAGTGTTTTCCATTTCATGACTTCCTGGAGGATCTCTCCATCAGTATAATCAGTATAGGCGGATAAGTATAAAGCAATGCTGAGAAGCGCTGGATTATGCTGGCAGCCGCATGCTGAATTCCCATTCGCATCAATGCCTATGGGCCCAACACCGCAGCAGTATTCACAGGAGATGCCAACAGGTTTTGATGCAAGGCTCATAAAGTGTTTCCATCCTTCAGGACTGCTCGTCTGCACTTCAGACTGAAGGCTCCGATACATCCTGGAAAGCTTTGATAATGATCCGACAGGATCGTCAAAAGATACGCCAAGTTCAGTTCCATAGTCTGGTGTGCCGGTAGGGAACATGGAGGCCATGGCATCCTCCGCAGTGGCAAAATCCTGAACAGGAAAGACAGCAGCCACGGTTTGCCCGGTCGATTTTAGCGTGTTTGCGTCCACAGCAGCAAGGTCGACCTCTCCTGATCCGCGGGTAATCCCAAGAATCTGCTGCCCGCCTCCAGGGGATCCAACTGCTGCGCTGACTAATGCTATCTGGTATTGGTTGAAGATGACAAGAAGGATTGCAACAACAAGCAGTGCGATGAGCTGGCCGGAAAGAACAGGTGGGGAGTTTTGTTTCTTTCGCAGTGATGAGGTATGAGTTATATGGTGTGGCTCTTGATGATCCTCATTTAATGCTCCTGCATGGTGTTCATCCAAGTTATGAATCCTATGCTGTTTTTCATCACTGTCCTTTTCGTTCTTTGTCATGTTTTCCCTCATTTCATGATCATCTATAACCTGATCATTTTGTTGAATCATTTTTTTGTTGAATCATTTGATCATGCGACCAATGCGAACATTCGCATCATCGTATCGCTCTTGCAACGTTTTGCTTTTCTAAAGAAGAAGAACCATATATATAAACAAGGAGAAAGTATAGGAAAAAAAAAGGGAAAAAGGAGCAAGAAGACGATTATTTGAGTAATTTTCTGCCAGAAGAAGTTATGCGAAGCGATTTATATCTTCCCTGTTGTTCAATCATGACAAGGCCAAGATAAGCCAGCCGGGAAATCTTCACGCGTGTCGTTGGTTTTGTGATGGAAAAATGGCTTGTTATATGCTTGAATGTGACAAGCTTATTTGAGATATTTCCTTCGTTGATATACGCAAGGATATTTTTTTCTAATTCCGAGAGGGTTATCTTGCCAAGTTGTTTCCCGAATGGATCTTCTGTTTCTTCCGACAATAAGGAGAGCTGGTCTTCAGTGAGAAGCTTTGGCTGCGCTGCTATGATGATGATGCAATCATGATCGAGGATAAGATCATGGAGAGCATGGAGAGCACGGGCCACTTCATCAAATGAGTTCTCAAGGATAAGATAGTCGATCCTGTCGATGAGGATAACACTCCTGTCTGACTTGGTAATAAACTCGTGAATGAGCTTGAAGAGGACATCAATGTTTGTCTCTGTAGGCACACCCTCAGCACTCACTTTTGTCAGCCAGATGAATGATGTTTTGTCAAGATTGTAGCGTTTTTTGAGTTTTGAGGGATTTTCCCGAACAATACCAAGACCAGCGTATCCTCTATTAAGCGTGTTCAGGAAGAGCTCATGGGCATGATTGTCTTCTTCGTCTGTTATCAGATAGATTTTGCCGGGGGATATATCCGTATCCGCAACTGAATACGTTCCCTCTTCCTTGTGAGCAGTAATGCCAAAGCGTTCAAGAGTGATATTCGCTTTTTGAAGCTCCATTTCTACTGTCTCCTTCGATCGGTACAGTGTGAGGAGTGTGATAATAGCAAAGAGGGAAACAATTATGATAAAGACGAGGCTGACAAGATGGCGTGTTTGAAGACTTTCCATGCCATATGCAGCTTTCGCAACTGGGGTAAGGACGATTAAGCGTAAAGTTTGATGCCCGATCACAATATCGGAAGTGGTCATGATCGTGTCTCCAAGATCCTTTATCGAAAGAATATCTGCCAGAGGGGCGGGCGTGGGAAGCTGGCTGAGGAGCAGGGAGGTGTCATTGATGTCAGGACTGCTGAGGAGGGTTTCATTTGTTTTTTTGTCAATGAGAAGAAAGGAGTTTTGTCCCGGTCGAAGATATGGATGAATATAGAGGTTGTAGAGATCATTGATGTCGACAAAGGTGAGAAGAACACCAGTGAATTGCTCATTAAAATTTGGATAAGGTGTATACGTTGAGCTTTCAAAGAGAGGGACAGCAATGACGATGAAGGAGCTTCTTCCTTGAGTAACAAGCCCGGTGATATAAGGTTCTTTAGTAGACTGTGGAATGGTAAAATAATCCTTATTCCGGATGTTGAGGCCAAGAAAGGAGGAGTACTGAGGGGAGGTGCAGGCGATGATATTGCCTTCCTTGTCCGCATGAAGGAGGGTGCCTATAACACTGGATATTTTTTCATGAACCCTTTCAGGGTCGTCCTGGCACTTTTCGATTGAGAGCCCATTGATTTCCGGAAACTTGCTGAGTGTTACCATCTCATCTTTTGCTTGGAGGAGGTGATTTTCTATCCTTCCTGATGCATGCTGTGTTTCTATGAGCTGGTTGTTCCTGAGCTGATCAACAACGAATGTTTGGATATGGGAAAAAGAGACCACATTCGAGAACATCATGAAACCAACAAGCACAAGCGAGATGAGTAAGAGAATGAGGAGGTTCGTATCTTTCCCTATTTTTTTACCCATTCCTAACAGAAAAGATTGGTACTTTTTAAATTTTCCCTATTTTTTACCTATCTTTTATCCTTCTATTTAAACAAGGTGGGCATTATCACCTCTATGAAAACAAGAAGCGTCAAAGGCAAAGATATGCAGTCAGGAGGAAGGGATGAAAAGGTGCTTGGGATAACAAGCACTGTTTCTGGGACTGCCAGCGTCCTGGGCTCCTGGCAGGTGTGCCACAGCATTTGCCTGGGCATCATTTCTCTGCTTTCAGTTATTGGGATTACCCTGACAGGAATGCCCCTGGGATTCTTGACAAGGATAGCAGTGCCCATGTGGAGTGTTGCAGTGATCTTATATGGAGCGGTGCTCATGATGTATATAAGGAGACGATGTGTTTCCCGTAATTTGTTGCTGATAAATGGCGGGCTTATAATTGCAGGGATGCCATTTCAGGCAGTCTCTCCCTTCAAAACAATTCTTTGGGTGGTGGGAGGAATAGTTGTTTTGGCAGGAATTGCAGGCTACGTGAGAGCATTTATCGAAAAGAAGAAAGAGGGCTGCTGTTCGGCTGCTGTTCCCGTGAAAAGAAAACCTGGGCAAAAAAAATGGTACGTGCTGCTCACCATAATTGTATCTCTTACTCTTATAATTGTCTTCCTTGCCTTTATTAGTGGCCCTGCACTGCAGGATGATTCCGCAAAACGTTCAATAAAAAAGCCTCTTTTTCTCCAAACAGAGGGCAATGATCTGGGGAAAAATGTTGTTGATACATCTCAGTCAGCAACCAGATCAACAGGTGACACATCACCTGGGGGAGTGGCCATTGATCTCACACTTGTTCAGGACAAAGATGGGGTGATCATTATGGAAATTCAAGCAAATACCCATTCGGTGGAATTGAGCGGCTATGATCTAAGACGGATGACAACATTGGAGCGTGCAGGTAAGAAGTATACACCATCAAGCGCATCATCACTCTCGGGCCATCATGCAAAAGGTATTATCACATTTGATCGTGTGGAAGGCAAGGGTCCAGTTACGGTATTGATAACAGGAATTCCACAGGTAATGGAAAGAGTATTTAGTTGGGACGAATCAGCTGGAGGTTAAAATGAGCAGAAAAAGTATAAGCATTATTGGAATTATGGGTCTTCTGACTATCCTTTTTCTTGCCGGGTGTGCAAAGAATGAGAGCCCGGCATTGCAGGAAGCAAAGGTCCAGGAGGTAACTGTTTTTAAATCAAATAGTTGTGGCTGCTGCGGCGCGTACGTGCAGTATATGCAGCAAAAAGGATTCACTGTGAATGTGCAGACCGTCACAGATATCACTCAGATAAAGGATCAATTCAGCATTCCAGCAAATATGGAGAGCTGTCATACGACAAAGATTGGTAATTATTTTGTTGAAGGCCATGTCCCAATCGAGGCGATCGATAAGCTCCTTACAGAAAAGCCGGATATTGCAGGAATCGCCCTTCCAGCAATGCCTTCAGGATCTCCTGGAATGCCGGGGGGAAAGACCGGTGCATGGATTGTTTATGCAATTAATCATGACCGGACATCATATGAGTTCATGAGGATATAAGGAAGGAGAAAAAGATGAAAAAGCAGCTGGCAATACTAGGAGGGGCAGTTCTCGCAGTCGTGAAGGTTGCAAGGGCTCATTGTCCTCTCTGCACGCTCGGTGCGGCTGCTGCAGCTGGAGGAGCAGCATACCTGGGAGTGGATAAAGGGGTCATCGGCATCTTTATTGGTGCATTTGCTGTCTCGATGGGCTGGTGGGTTGGCCGGATGATAAAAAAACAGGTCATTCCTTATCAGATCCCTGTGTTGATTGCCTTTTCATTCCTCACCACCATTATTCCCTTAGTTCCATTGTTAAAAGAGAATAAGCCTTTGCTCATCTCGCTTGCAGGAGGGTATGGAACTTTGCTGAACAGGACATATGTAATAGACATGTTCATTGTTGGGTCGCTCATTGGAGGGGCAATAATGTGCATCACCCCATCCTTGAGTAAAAAGATTACTAGCATTCGTCAAGGCAAGACCGTGCCATATCAGGGCATCATGGTGACCTTTTTATTGCTTATCCTGGCAGGTCTTTTCATGCAATTTGTATTATGATGTATTGTGAGTAAACTGGAGAGAATAAAAACGATGGAGAAAGATATTGAAGAGTGGATAAAAAAGATCGAGAAGACAAAGAAAGGTGATGTTGACCTTTCCCGGGACGAGGACTTGAGCATTGCAATCATGAACTTAGTGAGCTTAGAGGAGCATTTTTATTTTACTGCTCAGAAGACAAATGACCAGAAATATCTTGACCTCTTGCTCTCAGTAAGGGAGATTAGGAAAAAGATGTTGGGAAGGATTGTCACTGATCCAGTAGGAGAAGAATGGTGCATCAGCAAACACCTTCTTGCGGGGAGCATGCGGCTCTATGAGGTAGGATGCAAGGAGCTGTCAAAAAAGGGAAAGAAGGAGGCAGAGCCATTTTTTAGGGCAGGATTTGACTTATGGTCGACATTTTTTGCCTTGAACCTAAAGCTCATTAAAAAGGAAGAGATCATAGAGGAGAACGCAGAAAAAGAAACAAAGCACATGAGCAGGTTCTCAGCGCTGATGAAAAAGATTGTTGACTGCTGTAAAGAATGGTGAGGTGATAAACATGAAAAAAATTGCTGGATATATCTTTATTGCCCTCTTGATTGCAGGGATAAGCTCCGCAGTAGAGGAGAATCATGCAGAGATATTTGCTCAGGCAAAACAACTAATAGACGCAAGAACCTCTTGCGAGAATTTATCTGATGATCAGCTTGAGATGATTGGGGAGTATTACATGGAACAGATGCACCCTGGCGATGCACATGAGCGCATGGACGAGATGATGGGTGGAGAAGGCTCAGAAACGTTGCGTATAATGCACATTCGCATGGCAAAGGCGCTCTACTGTGGTGAATCTCAGATGATGGGATCAGGAATGATGGGCATGATGATGAACGGGATGATGGGGTCTGGCATGATGGCCTCAGGAGGAAACAACATGATGAACACAAATTATGGTTATGGGGGAATGATGAATAATGGAGGGATGATGGGCAGCGGTGGGATGATGAACGGGTATGGATGGTTTGGGTGGAGTTTTGTATGGCTTTTGTATGTCGCTTTGGCAGCGTTCATCTTTGGTATTATCTTTTGGTGGACATACAAACTTATCATAAAGGAAAATGGAAAAAAACCAAAAAAGAGATAAAGAAACATGCTGTCAAGGGCAAAAGGAACAAGGGAAGCATTCCAATCACATGGTGATGATGGCCCTCATGTGCCTTGTGCCAATCATTGTGGTGATAGTAGTAGCAGATTATTTAAAGACTGATGCCCGTGTGTGGACACTCTTGCCGCTACTGCTCTGTGTTGGGATGCATGTATGGATGATGAAAAAAGGAGGCCACAATCATGGATAAAAAAATTAATGAAAGAGCTTTAGGATACTCCGGCGCAGTACTTGGAGCATTATGTATGTTGATTCTTGGATTGTTCGGCAATCTCGGACTGTATATGGGAGCAGTAAAGCTGATGCAGCAGAGCCACATGTTTTTTACCTTAAGTGCTGGAGGAATTATCCTGGGCATGATTGAAGCAGCAATCATCAGTTTCCTGTTGATGTACATGCTTGCATGGATATATAATAAATTTATTTGAGGTAGCGCTAAATGAACCCCTGGTTGACCTTTTCCCTCATCCTTCTGGGGATATGGACTCTTATCTGGATAGTGAAACCTTCAGTAAGAAAGGAGATGCTATGGGTGAGCATTGTTACTGCCCCCTTGGGGCTCACAGAGCCAATGTTTGTTCCTGAGTATTGGAATCCTCCTTCATTATTTGACCTTGCCGCAAGGACCGGTTTTGATATCGAGAGCCTCATTTTTTGTTTTGCGGTGGGGGGTATTGGAGCAGTCCTCTATGAAACGTTTGGCAATGCAGAACATGTTAAAATGGGGGGTTATGAGATGCATGCCTCAAGACATAAGTTCCATAAAGTAATGCTCATGTCACCAATCATCGTGTTCCTGCCATTGTATTTCTTCACAGGATTAAATCCGATCTATACATCAAGTATTGCGATGCTCATAGGGTCTCTGGCAGCAATGCTCTGTAGGCCAGACTTGATAAAAAAGATATGTCTTGGTTCGTTATTATTCCTGGGGGTGTATTTCATATTCTTCTTTTCCTTTAACCTTGTCTACCCAGGTATTGTTGAGCAGGTGTGGAATCTGAATGCAATAAGCGGCATTCTTATTTTAGGGGTTCCGTTAGAAGAATTGATGTTTGCTGTGACATTCGGAGGTTTATGGTCAAGTTATTATGAGCATATCACCTGGAGTAAGGTTATTGAGAGAAAAGAGGGGTAAGGAAACGTATTCTTTCCTGACGCCAAGCGGCTTTTCAGACTCTGAGGAGATTGTTTTTCTCTGAATTCATTGTACCAATCAAAAACTCTTTAAAGCAAGACAACTGAAAGGCCGGTGTGGATAAAGAAACCGCAGCAAGATACGCACCCGTCGTTTTGCGCATTGCCCTCTCTCTCCTTTTTCTCTGGTTTGGTATTTCCCAGCTAGTAAATCCAGAGTCTTTTCTCGGCTATATCCCTGACTGGATGTACACCCATGGCGCAGAAATGACCCACAGCCATCCGCTTCAGATGATGCATAATATCCCAAAACCATCAGTGCATGTTCTTATAATGGGAAATGGCCTCTTTGAGACCGTCTTTGGCACGCTTCTTCTCCTTGGACTGTTCACAAGGATAAGCGCAATATTGCTCTCATTGCACCTTTTCATCATTGCCATTGGCATGGGATATAATGATATTACAGTGCGTGACCTTGCCTTGGCGTTTGCATCCATCTCAGTCGCACTCTATGGCCCTGATAGTAAGTCTCTAGACAACCGAAGAAAAAAGGATAAAAAAGAGAAAGAAAGATAAGAGAGATTAGCGTTTCATAAATCTTCCATTCTCCACAACAAAGACATCATAATTTCCGGAAACATCTCCATTGCCATCAAATGCAATAGTCCCTGATGCTCCTTCAAAAGAGAGAGTTGGGAGGACTTCCTCGAGAGGCCGGCCATTCTGCCGGCTTTCTTTGATGGCCATGTCCAGGGCCTTGAATGCATCATATCCCTGTGCAGAAAAGAGTCCTGGCTCTGAATTATACGCGTCAAAATATGCATTCGTAAAAGCATCATGTCCAGAGCTCACCGACGAGATGACCATCCCTTCAGATACATTGCCAGCCTGTGAGAGGATAGTGCTGTCCTTTAGCGCTTCTGAGCTATAGAGCTGCACAGTAAGGTCATTTTCCTTGATCTGTTCGAGCACTGCAATTGCTGTATCAATAGAATTGAGGCTGAGGAACAATGCTTCTGGTTCTGCGCTTTTGATCTTTTGGAGGGATGTGCGAAGGTCCAGGTCGCCTCGCTCAACTGATTCCTTGGCAACGATTTTTCCACCAAGAGCAGTGAAGGATTCTGCAAGGACATTTGTCAATCCGACACCATATTCATCGTTTGTATAGATAATCGCGAGGGTGTTGATGTTCTTTGCGATCAATAATTCTGCAGCAAACTTTCCTTGGAGGGCATCGCTGGGAATCGTCCTGAAGATATATGTTCCAGCATCAGTGAGCCGGGGACTAGTAGAGGCAGGGCTGATCATTATCGTATGGTATTCTTCAGCGATCGGTGCAGCTGCGAGCGTTGCTCCAGAGCAAAGCTCCCCGATGATCGCATCGACATGGTCTATGGTAATGAGCTTTGTTGCAGCGCTGACGGCATCCTTCCCCTCACAATGCGAGTCTTCATAGAGCAGCTGGATGGAGCTTCCAAGGTCTTTTTTTGCGAGCTCGATGCCGTTTTTCACGTTGTTGCCATAGATGGCAGTATCCCCTGATAAGGGCAGTATCACCCCAATTTTTATGGGAGCACCTTCTGGATTCTCCCCTGGTGCCTCATTTTTTCCGCATGCAACAAAGAGGAACAGAACCACAAGCAGTCGGTATGCCTTTTTCATATGATCACCTAAGTCATGATGAATAGTTGAATGTTAATAAATGTTTAGGTCAATTGCCATTATGCTCGCCAGTACCTTATGTCACAGACCAGCGGATGGAATGAGTTAGCGGATGGAATGAGTTAATTCAAACAATGTTTGGAAACAAAGAAATCTTTATAAAAAAAGTTCAATTATTCACCAACAGTGACCAGGGGGTAGAACAATGGGTGAATACTTTGCAGGCGTGGATGTTGGTGGGACTGCCACCAGGGTGAGTATTTTTGATTATGGCAGCATGAGAATAAAAGTGACTGCCCCAACGGGTAAGAAAGGGCAAAATACGGCGCTTCCAGAGCAGGTGCTGGGGATGATTGACTACGCTTGCCACGCAATAAGCATCCCACCAGATGATATTGCAAATGTTGGCATATCTACTTGTTCCCCTTTTAGGCGGAACAAAGACTACCGGGTGGTCATCTCTCCAAACCTCTGTGATGGACTTGTCCTTGGAAAGGAAAATGCCCAGAATGACTGGACAGAAATACCTCTCGAAGAGTATGTCTCCAAAAGATTCCGAGTGGAGATGGGTAATGATTGTGTGACAGCCGTTGTCGCAGAGCATATGTTTGGTGCAGGAAAAGGATGTGATAATCTTGTTTATGTTACCTGGAGCACAGGGATTGGGGGAGGAGCGTATGTTGATGGCCACCTTCTTGGTGGGAAGAATGGGAATGCTCCCCATCTCGGGCATATGTACATTGCAGAGGATGGTCCTGTGTGCGGATGTGGTAATTATGGTGATCTCGAAGCGCTCACATCTGGAACCGCAATTGCAAGGGAATATCGTCGTGAGCAAGAGTTCCACAACCAAGGCGACGGCAGGGATTATTCAGAAACATGCGCAGAGGATGCATTCAGGGAGTATGACACTAACTGCATGGCAAGAAGTATTATTAACAGGGCAGCGAGGAATTTTGCAAGGGGCCTAGCTTCGATAAACGCATTGCTCGACACCAGGCGTTTTATCATTGGGGGCAGTGTCTTCATGAAAAATAGGGCATTGTTACTGCCATTGGTAATAGAGGAGTTTTACCAATCTTTCCCTGCCCTCTCGGGAGGGGTGGAAATTGTTCCTTCTGCCCTAGATCAATATCTCGGCGACATTGCCGCGCTCAGTCTGGTCATCCCAGAAGATTGGGTGCAGGATTGGGAAGCAAGGGAGCCCTGGAAACTTGCCTCAGAATCCATACCATGGAAAAGGGGATGATTTTTTATAATCCCTTCTTTTTTTCTTTTTATGCAAAATACCATCCTGACGACATGTGGCTCATACAAAAAAGATGTCATCACCTCATTCATTGAATCATTGAAGAAAACAGGATGGCAAGGCCGCCTTATTATTTTCACAAACAATCTTGATGAAGAAACGACTGTTTACCTCAAAGAAAACAACGCATTTCTCATTTTGTTCTCAGGATCCTTTCCCTTTTTGCCTGGATTAAAAGAGAAGCCAGAGAAAGAAGTATCAGTCAATTGTAGCAGGTATTATCTCTATGACTGGTGGGTATCACAAAATGATCCTCAGGGAAAAATCCTTTTGGCGGACATGCGTGACGTCATTTTCCAGAAAGACCCGTTTGATTATCCCTACCCTGAAGGGCTCTGCTGTTTCCTGGAGGATAAAAGAGTCACCCTGGCAACCTGCCCATTTAACGCAAGATGGATGACAGAAGCATTTGGTGAAGAAACGCTAAGATCACTTGGCCATTTTCCTGTCAGTTGTTCTGGGATTACTATTGGGGATGCTCATGCCATTGCAGAGTATCTCAAGAGGATGGTTTCCCTCATGAAAGTATATGGGGGAAAAGGCGGGATAGATCAGGCAGTCCACAATTATTTATTAAGAACCTCCCCTGGATTCCAGGCTGCCTATTATGAGAACGACAACGGCCCGGTCGCAACGTTGGCAACATTTCTGGCAAAAGGTGGCATCCTGCGGTTTGGGAGAGATGGGATCCTAAAGAATACTGATGGGTCGATAGTGAACATTGTCCACCAGTACGAAAGGAATAAAGATATAAAAAGAGTCATTATCAATCACATCACCAATAAGAATGATTCCATGCTCCAATTCTTGAAAAGATAAGTTTATAAATTAAGTCATGTGAGTTCCGCGGATGAAACATAAAGCGCCAAAAAAAACATGTGCGGGCTGTTTTCTTTGCTGTACCTATGTAACTATCGAGATTGATGAACCAAAGACAGTAGAGGATATTGATGCATTATTCTGGTATATCGACCACGGGTTGACAGTATTCATTGATCATGAGAATGATTGGCTCGTTGAGGTGAGGAGAAAATGTGATTATCTCACCCCCGAAGGCTTGTGCAAAATTTATGAAGACCGCCCGATCGTTTGCAGGGATCATGAGCCCGATGATTGTGAAAAGCATGGTGAAGGGGATGTCCACAAGCATTTGTTTGCCAACAGGAAGATGCTCTGTGATTTCCTGAAAAAAAAGGAAAAATACTGGAAGATTATAGAGACATCAGACATTCTGAAGGGCATCGTGGAAAAATTTGGTTCCTAACCGGCTCTGTAGAAAATAAGTGCCTTTCTGCGAAACTCAAACTCCAGAATGAAGCAAGTGCGTTGCGAGGGGTCGCGCCCTACGGGAACGCAGCACCTTCGGGAAAGAATCTGGAGTTGAGCTGGCACGAGTCGAGCGAAGTGAGACTTATCTACAGAGCCTTCCTAACCGATATCCTTTTAAGAAAATCTCTTTTTCTCTCATTGATGGTAGAGCCCCTTTGCCCGTATTTTGGTGAATGTGGAGGATGTACATTCCAGCATATTCCTTATGATGCACAGCTGGAAAACAAAAGAAAAGAGCTCGCATCCCACATCGAATTCCAGGATATCAAGGTGTTTTCTGGAGCAGCATATCATTATCGGAACCGTATGGACTTTGTCTTTCATCCAGGCGGCCTTGGGCTTAGAAAAAAAGGGAAATGGCACCAGATAAAGGATATTCCAGAGTGCGTGATTTCAGATGAAAGACTCAACAACCTTCTCAAAGAAGTACGAAGCTTTTTCCAAAAGCCAGACAGCTTTGATCTGAAAAAGCATAATGGCACCTTAAAGTATGCCGTCATTCGCACGCCAAGTGAGGATTCCTCTGTTTCATTTGTCCTCAATGAAGAATCAAGTAGCAGGGAGGTAGTAGAGCAAAAGATAGGGGAATTTGCAGCGAAAACAACAGCAAACAACATCATTATCACCTTCGTCCCGCCAAAGACGGACGCAAGTGTTTCAGAAGAGTTCATCAGAGTAAAAGGATCCGATATGCTCAAAGAATCGTATCTAGGCAGGGAATTTCTTTATTCTGTTCAGGGTTTTTTCCAGAATAATCATGCAATGGCAGAACAAATGCAGGAATATTGCCACGACCTTTTCAATAAATACCAAACAAAGAACGCTCATCTCCTTGATCTGTATGGGGGTGTTGGAACGTTTGGGATCATCAATGCATCATTGTTCAAAACAGTAACCATCGTGGAGTCTGTTCCCGGGTGCATTGACGCAGCAAAGCAGAATATCCAAAAGAACAACACGACAAATGCGTCTGCGCTTCTTCTCAACGCAAAAACGCTCAAAAAGCTCGAGCTCCGCAGCCCATTGTTTGTTCTGACAGATCCACCAAGATCTGGTATGCACCCAAAAACGATTGAAGAACTAGGCAGACTCAGGCCAGAAGTCATCATCTATGTTTCCTGCAATGTTCAGCAGTTGGGAAGAGACGTAAAGAAATTCTCAGATTATGATATCAAGAGTGCTGCCCTCTTCGACCTCTTCCCTCAAACGCCGCATAGCGAGGCGGTAATTGAATTAGTGAGAAAAAGATAAATTGAACACTCAGCAACCATGATAATGAAGAGCTACTGCAGATCTGAAGGATTTATATATTTCCCATGTGAGTGAGCAGCATGAGATGGCTTATCTTTCTCTTCATCGTGCCGGTGGTAGCTGCCTCCCCGATTTCCATAAAGGAGTACCCCAACGCCTCCTCGCACGCCTTCATCTTCACCGTCGATGATTTCTCTGCAAGCGAGCCCTATGAGCAGCAGATCGCAGGGGATATCATCTCCTTCTTAGAGGAAGAGCAGGTGCCAGCAACCCTCTTTGCGATCCCGGAAAGGATGTCACCAATGGATATTCCTGCATCATTTGAAGTTGCTCAGCATGGGTTCTCTCATGTGAATCCAAAGACCGGTTCTGTTTTCGAATATGAGGGGCTGACTGATCAGGAAATAAAAGAAAGAATTACGCAGGGAAAGGCAATGCTAGAATCGATGGATTACATCATTGTTGGCCACCGGGCTCCTGGCTGGTCATTGAGGAAAGATCAGGTGGGTCTCCTGAAAGAGGATTACCTCTACGATTCTTCGATGAGAACAAGCAGCGTTGATCCGTTTGAGATTCCAGCATACTGGCCGGATCTCACCTCATTTATCTGCACAAAAAGTGGATGCAGCCGATTTATTGCAGCAGTAAAGCAGGAATTTTTCTCTTGGTCATTGAGGGTGTGGCCAAAAGGCCGTCCGGTGGTCATTGTCTCGCACTATTGGGGGTGGGAAAAAGCCCTAAAGGATGAGGCTGGAGTGGCATATCTCAGAGAGTTCTTTGACGAGGTAAACAAGGAAAAATACTGGAAGACGACGTTGCATGCATACCAGGAATGGACGGCAAAAAAGCAGGCGGTAACATACACATTCATCCAGGATCGGGGGAAGCTCATCATCTCTTGGAGTGAGTGCCTCCCAGGCCTCACTTATGAAGTAGAGCCAGGCCTCAAAGTGGAATCGAGCTGCAAATCATCATGCAAAGAAAATACGTGCGTTATTGAACCTGTCTCTTCGGAAGGTCCATCTTTGAGCGTTCCTTGAGTTCTGCGACCAGGAAGGTCTTTTGCACTTCAATAAAGAAGATGATCATCGACGAGACAAAGAGGATTGGCATCCAGTCTGACCCCGAAAGGGGAACTGTCCCAAAAATTGCCTGAAGGGGAGCCCAATAAATGACGGTCAGGGTAAAGATGCTCGCAAGGAAGACCCCGCCAAGGACATACCAGTTCGAGAAAAATTTTCTGGAAAAGAGTGATTCATCCCATGATCTGGCGTTGAGGGCATGGAATATCTCAAAGAAGATAATCGTGGCAAAGGCGACTGTCTGCGCATGGGCAACTGGCGCTTTGATGACGACGAGTTCCCAGATATACAGGGTGATTGTGCCAAGGACAAGGAGGGGGAGGAGTTCTGCCACCCTGAGCAGTAGGTAATCACTGAGGATGCCTTCTTTTGCATCTCTTGGCCGTTGGCGCATGATCTTCTCAGATGGTTTCTCAAAGGAGAGCCCTATTGCAGGAAGCTCGCTCGTGACAAGGTTCAAGAACAAGATCATGAGCGCAGTCAAAGGCAGGTTTGCCCCGACAAGCACGGCAATGAAAAAGATCATGACCTCGGAGAAATTGCCAACAAGCAGGTAATAGATGAATTTGCGGATATTCTCATATATCGTCCTTCCTTCCTCCACTGCATTGACGATCGTAGTGAAGTTATCATCTTTGAGGATCAGTTCTGCTGATTCTTTGGCAACGTCTGTTCCTCGCTGTCCCATGGCAATGCCAATATCCGCTTTCTTCAATGCGGGGGCATCATTGACTCCATCGCCTGTCATGGCAACAACATGCCCGGCATGCTGGAGTGTTTCGACGATGCGAAGCTTGTGGGCAGGAGTCACCCTGGCGAATACTGAGGTCTTATTGATCTTATGGAGGAGCGCCTCTTCATTGGCTCGGTCTAGCTCTTTGCCGGTCATCACACGGTCCCCCTCAGTGAAGATGCAAAGCTCTTTTGCAATCGCCTTTGCAGTAATCTCATTGTCTCCGGTAATCATCACCACCTTGATACCTGCATCCTGGCATCGTTTGATTGAGTCTTTGACGGCAGGTTTAGGCGGGTCTCTGATCGAGACGATCCCGACAAAGATGAGTTCATTCTCAACATTCTCTAGTTCCATTGGCCCTTTATGCTCTTTGTATGCAAGCCCCAGCACCCGAAGGCCAAGGTTTGCAAATGTCTTGTTTCTATCGAGAAACTGCTTGCGGACCTTTGGAGTCAGATTTTTGATGGCGCCTTCCTTAAGGTAATACTTCGCTTTTTTGAGCAACAGCTCCGGGGCGCCTTTTGAATAGACAAAATGTTTTCCTTTGTATAAGTGCACTGTGCTCATGCATTTCCTGACCGGGTCGAAGGGGTGCTCTTTTTTTCTTGGATATTTTCGGTGGTACTCAGCTTTTTGGATGCCAGCTTTTCTGGCAAGGACGACAAGTGCGCCCTCAGTTGCTTCCCCATCAACAACCCATTCATGCTTGTCCTTTTTTATATCAGCATTATTGCAAAAGACACCGATCTCGAGGATCTTGGTGATGGTGTCATGCTTTCTTGCATCGATCTTGAAGTTCTCTTTGAGGAAGATGCCAGAGGGGGTATACCCTTCTCCTGTCACGACAATCTCAGCATCTGCTGTATAAATACGTTCGATGACCATCTTGTTTTGTGTGAGGGTCCCTGTCTTGTCTGAGCAGATGATCGTGCATGTGCCAAGTGTCTCGACGGCTGATAATCGCTTGACGATCGCATTTCTTTTTGCCATCTTCTTGACCCCGGCAGCAAGGGTGACAGCAACCACAGTAGGAAGGCTTTCTGGGATGCCAGAGACGATCATTGCCATGGAAAAGACAAGCATCGTAGTCCAGTCAGTTCCCCGTGACATTCCAATAGCAAAGACTGACATCGCAAGGAGTATTGCCAGGAATGATATTTGTTGGGCGAGCTTGTCAAGGCGCTTTTGGAGGGGTGTTGGTTCCTGTTCTATTCCCTTGATCATCTGGGATATCTTGCCAATCTCTGAATGGTCTCCTATGCTCACAACAGCGGCGAGGCCATTGCCATTCGTGATGTGTGTTCCTGAGAAGACCATGTTGGATCGCTGCGCAAGGGACACTTCCCCTGATAAGGTAGCCGTGGCTTTGAGCACCGTGGCTGCCTCCCCCGTGAGGGGCGACTCATCTGCCTGGAGGTTGTTTGTGCTAAGGAGCCGTGCATCTGCCCCCACAATATCTCCTCGTTCCAGGACAAGGATGTCTCCAATGGTGAGGTCTTTGGTGAAGACGAGCAATTTCTTGTTGTCGCGCAGCACCCGGGACATGCGAGGGGAGAGCATGACAAGCGCTTCCATGTCTTTTGACGCCTTATATTCTTCAAAAAAGCTGATCAGGATGACAAAGATGATGATGACAGAAATGACCCAAAATTCGATATGGTGGCCAATAAAATAGGAGATAACCGCAGCGGCAATGAGCACCCAGACGACAAACGAACCAAATTGTTTCAGGAGCAGCGTGAGGGAAGTATCTTTTTTTCCCTTGGAAAATTCATTATAGCCATAGGTAGAATTCCTTTTTTTTGCCTCCTGGCTGATGAGTCCTTCTTTTCTTGTTTCTAATCCAGAAAGCACATGCTCTACAGAACCCTCATACCACCTCTCTTTTTTATCCATGAATAGCCTTCCCGGGGATTGACAGAATATAAATGTTGCGGCTATATAAAAAGGATAAAGCATTTAAGCAACGAAGAGTTGGGGTATATGAATGGGTAATATGGATCTTGGAAAAAAAAGGGCGTCGGATTTTTTTGCGAAGATAAAAAGATACTTTAAGGATATTTCACAGATCAGGAGCACTCCTCATGCTATTGCCATAGGCTTTGCCATTGGCACGTTCCTTGCCATTTTTCCAATCCCAGGGCCAAATATTCTCGTCGCCCTCCTCGTGCCGGTCGTATACAAAAAAGTAAATAGGATATCATTGTTTGGCGCACTGCTGTTTTGGAACCCGCTTATTGTCGTCCCGCTCAATGCCCTTGGCTATTCGATTGGAAATGGAATTTTTGGGTATGCCCCACCGGTTGAATACGAGATTTCTTTCCTCAATAAGGTGTATTATTATTCAAGGCGTTTATACATGGGCAACGCGATTCTTGCCATCTCTTTTGCAGTTCTAGGGTATATTGTTGTCAGGCTGATCTCAAACCATTACCAATTGAAGGTCATTGTCGATAAGGTTTCGAAGAAATGACGGTTTTGCTATCTAAAACATTAAAAAGAAATCTTCGTTTTTCCCTTGATGGAAAGCACCAACCCATTGCTAGGATTTCGCAGGGAGATTGACCTTATTGATCATGGTATTGTTGACCTTCTTGCCCAAAGAAAGGATATTGTCAGACAGGTTGCCGAATACAAAGCAGGTAATGGCATCCAAAGATGCCATCCAGAACGTGAACGACAAGTGATCGTTGGCATCAGAGAATATGCTTCAAGCGTTGGGGTTGATCCTGATGTTGCGCAAGCAATCATTGAAAGAATCATTGAATACGCACATAGGGTAGAGCAAGAATATATTGATTAAAAAGAATATATTGATTAAAGGCCATAGCCTGCTGCTACCTGATCCCTAACTCCCGGGAGGAGAAAGGGGGTAAGGACGGGAATAATGTGTGGTGTTCTTTTCAAGGGTGCTTCGGGAAGCAGTGATACCCTATCAGTGATGCTCCGAGGATCAACTGCATATTCTCCCGTCTTCCTGACTCTGCCAGTTTCTGGGTTCATTTCATACGTTCTGTGGACTGCGATGATGCCATGATCTTCATTGATCCCTTCTAAAGCATAAGGGACATCAAAGCCCATCTGGACGTACTGAAAAAATAGTTCTTCTGTCAACCCCTTATTGGTAAAATGGGTCACTTTTCCCATGCCAAGGGGGGTATAGCCTGTCCTTTTCACCTGGTAAGCATCAGTGTTAGGAAAAGCACAAGGTATACGGATGGCCTGTCTTGTTTTGCCACCAAGTTCCACGTGGTGAAGATCATCAACTGCTTCTTGACTTAAACTGTTACCATTATAAACCAGGAAATCAGCAGGAATTTTATCTAAAAGGGTAAACCCGGGAGGAAGAGAAACGGGAGCATTATTTAATTCTGGAGTTCTCGCAACATATTCATTGACCAAGTCTGCGACATAACAGCCATCTTTACTTAATTGGGATTCAATAATTCTAAAAAGGTCAGAGATGCCATCAAATGGCTCGAAAACAGGAGCACGATCCCCGATTTTTACTTGACCCTCAGTGATGCCAGTGCGCAGTGACTCACCATTGACAAAAAGAAGAAACCCTTTACAGAGTTCATTTTCATGCATCTCCTTAATTGGTTGTCGTTGAAAGATAATTCTCCCTTCCCCATCAAGTCTATTAGTATGACTATCATGAACAAGACGATCAAGAGTCCTAAGGTTATACTCCACGAGCCAGGGGAAGATGTCTGCCTTGTCCATAGTCTATTTTAGGTTGCTGGATATATATACTTATCGACGCTAATTTTTAATTAAATGCCCAATAAAAGGAAAAGTTTATTAATAAGTAAAAAAAATATCTTAAAAATGGTAAAAATTGATTATGATCTTATCTATCTCTTGTCAGAAAATTCCCGCATGAAGCTAAAAGACCTCTCAAAGTACCTGAAAAAGAGCCCTCAGCGCCTCAAGTACGCCATTTCCATGGTTGAGAAAGAAGGCCTTATCACTGATGCCAATTGCTTGTTTGATTATGGGTATTTTGGCAGCATCTTGTTCAGGGCTTATTTCAGGGGAGGCTATATCAGCGACCAGCAGAAGGTGCAGATAGTAAAGGACTTAGAGACAAACCCGTATATCATATCAATTTATGACCTCACAGGGGAATATGACCTGGCAGTCGAGTTCGCTGCCCCAAACCCCTCAAAGTTCAACAAAGAGTTAAAGAAGCTCATCGCCTTCATGCCGACATTGAGTGATTACAAGCTCATCCTCAATCTGGTATCCCACATCTACCCAAGGCAATACCTCACCAAGTCGCCAGCTCTCCAGAATATGTTCTTCGAGCGCATCATCGGAGGGGACCGTGACATTGAGACCTTCAACCAAAACGAGCTCATCATCATCAAAGCGCTCCTTGACAATCCGACAATGAGGATGACCGACTTATCAGAAAAATCAGGGTTGAACGTTAAGACGGTCAATGTCATCATGAAGAACCTCATAAAAAGGAACGTGGTTAAGGAGTTCAAGTATGTCATCGACTCAAACAAGCTCGGCATCAACCGGTCAAGGCTCTTCCTGAAATTGCATTACCTGACAAGCGAGCGTGAAGAAAAGCTGCTTTACTTTGCTTCAAAGACAAAAGAGATCGTCCAGCTCCATAAGACTGTAGGCGATTGGGACATGGAGCTGGATATCGAGTCGCTGGACAAGAACAAGGTTCGCTCGATCATCATGGAGATTCGCGCGGAGTTCAAGGATGTCATCGAGCGGTTCAATGTGATTGAGGTATACAGTTATTTCAAGAGGACATATCTGCCCCGTTACTTATTTGAGGATCTGGATAATAAGAAAAATAAGTCCAGATAATTTTTCCGCCCATGGCTCAAGGATCACTTCCATCAATTGTTCTCACCAATTTCTCCTATATGACAGTATTTCTTTTCTTGGCTGTCGGATGGATCGTGTTTCTGATTCCAGAAGAGATCATTTTTTTGACGCTTGGCTATCTTGTCAGGGAGGGTTTTGGTCATTTTCTCCCAATTGGGATCAGCGCTGTTATTGGCAGCATTGTTGGAGGTTATATCTTCTACACTTTTTGTGTAATCAGCAGTCCGCTTGTCAGGATGATCAAGCGTCGTATAAATGAGCAAAGAGTAAGAAGGTATGAGGTGCTCATGGAGAAAAAAGGAGGGTTGGCGATTGTTGCATTCAGGTTCATCCCAGGGATCAAGGGTCTTCGGCCGATTCTTGCACGGGAGGCAAGGATCCCCTTCCGTAAATATATCACCTACGATGCGCTCTCTGCAGTGATTTCCGTGACCCTCTTTATGATTCTTGGATACCTATTCAACCAGCAGGTCACCAGGCTCATTTCAGGTTTATTTTTTGTACGCCATATCTTCTTCCTTTTCCTGATTGCTATTCTCTGGGTATGGATTCTCCTGCAGGTGAGAGTGTTTTATAAGAAAAGGAAGCGAAAAGTAAAGATAGAAAAAGAGAAAAAAACCTGATTGTTAGCGTTGGATGGCAGATCCGATCATGCTCGCCGCAGTGATGATCCCGGCTGTCAAGACGACCGTGTTCCCGGTGACATCCTTGAATCCTGCCCAGTTGGCGCCAAGCTTGATAATCCATACTGTTGCCATGTAATAGAAGATGCCAAGCAGTATGAGCACCAGTGATGCCATGATGGTAATCCCGATGTTTGCAATGCCGTGTACTACTCTCATTGTCTCACCCCAGTGATTCTTCTGATATGGAAAAGAGCAGAGTTTTTAAAACTATTCCCTATAATCGGAAAAAAAAAGGCAAAGAAGTAAAAAAGGCGATCGGTAAAGGTTTAAAGGTCATCCTTTTTTTGTTGCATATGATAAATGTGCTCCTCGATGCATTGTTCTTCTTGATATTGATCAATCCAGTCAGCAAGATTGTGGTAGTGAGCATGCTCTCAAAGACGCTGCAGAAAGAAGAGAGCCTTCGTCATCTCCTCATCAAGTCTTCACTTGTCGCATTTGCTCTGCTCGTCCTTTTTGCATTCGGCGGGAGTATTATCTTGAAAGACATTTTCCAGATAGATATCAATGCGCTCAGATCTGCTGGAGGCATTGTCCTCATGATCATGGGCTTTCGTGCGCTCGATAAGGGAGTGTTTTTCCAGGTTGAGGGGAATAAGTCCTTGATGGATCTGGCAATTGTCCCGCTGGCATCACCAATGATCGCAGGGCCAGCAACAATTACCGCGACAATCTATAAGGCTTCTCTTATGAGTCCGCTTTATATTTCCGGCGCTATCATGATCGCCCTGATCATCAACCTCTTCATCAGCTTGTATTCTTTGAAGATCACAAAAGTCCTTGATCGGTTCAACCTGACTGGTGCCCTGATCAGGATCACAGGGCTCTTCATCATGAGCATTGGCATGAATATGCTCTTGCACGGCATCCAGAGTTTCTTTATTCTTTAACTGGCTTGGAAGCAAAGAGTGGTCATGTACCAAGACTATCATCAATAGTTTAAACCCAGCGAAATTTTTTTGTAACCTAGGTGATAAGAGGGGAAAAAAGGAAAAGAGGAGAGGAGAAGAAAAAAGAGGAAACCGGGAAAAAGTGGTCCATCAACAAGAAATATCTCGGCTATGCGCAATCCACTAGTAATTTTCAAGATATCTGTCGATTTCCCAGGGAGTCACCTGCAGTGAATAGCTCTCCCACTCCTCTTTTTTTGCTTCAATATAACGCTTATAGGTATGCTCTCCCAAAGCCTCCTTCACGAGTGGGTCTTTTGCCATCTCATCGAGTGCTTCTCGCAGGGATGATGGCAGCGTGGTGATATTGTATGCTTTCCTCTTTGTCTGATCAAGATGGTACACGTCCTCCTCAATGGGATCAGGTGGGGTCATCTTTTGCTGTATCCCATCTAATCCTGCTTTGAGCATGACAGCAAAAGCGAGATAGATATTCGCAGAAGGGTCAGGGCATCGAAGTTCTACCCTTGTCGATTGGTGTTTGCCGGAAAAGTACATCGGGACCCTGATCAGCGCTGACCTGTTCACTCGGGCCCAGCTCACATAGACGGGCGCCTCATACCCTGGCACCAGGCGCTTATAGGAATTGACCGTTGGAGAGAGGATCGCTGACATGCTCCTTGCATGATGCAGCTGGCCTGCGATAAAGTGATATGCAAGAGGGGAGAGCCGGTACTTGTCTTTCTCATCGTAGAAAAGATTTTTTCCCGTTTTTATGTCAAATAAGCTTTGGTGGACATGCATCCCTGATCCGTTGATGCCTGCAATTGGTTTTGGCATGAACGTTGCGTGCAGTTCATGCTGCTGGGCAATGGCCTTGAGGACGAATCGGAGTGTCGTTGCATTGTCTGCTGTTTTCAGGGCATCACCATATCGAAAGTCTATCTCATGCTGGCCAATCGCCACTTCATGGTGTGATGCCTCAACAATAATCCCGAAGTTTTGGAGGGCAATTGTCATGTCCCTTCTGATCTCATATGCTTTGTCTGTTGTCAGGTCAAAATAGCCGGCATGGTCTTGGGGCAGAGGCGAGAGTGACCCGTTGTTTTTCTTGAAGAGAAAGAATTCTAGTTCAGGCCCAGTATTGAAGACATACCCGAGAGCTGCTGCTTCTGCTGTTACTTTTTTTAGTATTGCACGGGGATCGCCATCGAATGCTCGCCCATCCGGCATGAAGATGTCACAGATGAACCTTGCAGTATTGCCTTGAGGGGAGGAGAGCCAGGGCATGAGCGCATATGTTGTCGTGTCTGGCTTGAGGTACATATCGGATTCAGCGATCCGTGCGTACCCTTCTATTGACGAGCCATCAAACCATGCTCCATAGTCCAGCAGGTCTGTGAGGTGCTCGGCGGGTATGGTAATGCTCTTTGGCATCCCAAGAAGGTCGGTGAACTGCAGCTGGATAAATCGGACGTTGTCCTTTTTTGCTTTTTCAAGAACGGTTTCCATGATAAAATGGAGTTAGAGGTAGTATTTATTGATGATGCTTGGAAAGAGAAAACAGAGCCAGATTCGAAGCATGTCGCAAGCATACCCTAAGAAGATTATCCCAAAAGGGATATCCAGATCGACTAGCAGTATAGAGAGTAGTGATAAGCATAATATTTATGCTGTGTTGCATAATTCAATCGTAGCTCTCGCTACGCCTCACCATATCTTTTGAGCTTCTGATACGCCCAAACTTTGCATGCTGCCTCATGCAGCATGCCCCGATCGCTCGTCGCCACGACCTGCT